>Ga0099364_10006235_pt1 | contig 17424 bp, 12 predicted proteins | sample TergutTh196P3_FD_73070 | JGI IMG/M metagenome (GOLD analysis project Ga0099364, IMG submission 73070) | Microcerotermes parvus P3 segment gut microbial communities from Pointe-Noire, Republic of the Congo - Th196 P3 | ecosystem: Host-associated > Arthropoda: Insects > Digestive system > Gut ...
ACAAACTGGATGTAGTAAGTGTTACCCCATTTTCTTTATCTTTTTTAATTGGTTTTCCTGTCCATGGGTTTACAAGATTTTCAATAATATCATTAAGTGCGATAAATGGGACATCAGCATTTGTCATAAATTCATTATTAATTGATAAATCTCCGTGAGAGTCAAAATCTTTTACCATAAGAAGCGAAGCATACCTTTGTAGTTGTTCTCCATTTGGTAAAATAAAATTATCTGGTTCAGGTAAGTTCGACTGTCCATTCCCATGGTCTGAAACGATAATGATTCTGGAATTATTATAGACATCATTTAATTTCAAAAATTCAAAATATTTTCCAAGCAGCAAGAAAGAGGCTATATTAACGTGATAATGTTCGTTATTGGCAAATGGGCCGTCTCCCTTATTAGTTATATTATTTGAGGGAATATAATAAGGGGCCTGTAGGAAATGAGATCGATGAGGCAAGTCATTAGTAAGTACATTGTAGGAATTAAAGATATCTTCATTTATTCCGGTAATATCCGGTAAAATATCCAAAGCAATATAGAAATCAATCCCCCATCCACGATTTCCTTCAAAGGTTGTAAGCCAATTTCCATTGTCATAAAAAAAATTTCTGAATACAAGCGGTACAAATTTAAATAAAGAAAATCTTATAAGGTAAATTTCAATTACTTTGGATAAATTGAGTTCAGTCTGATTTTTCTTCTCAGATAACCATTTTTTGTTGAATTTTCCTATGATATTTTCTGCATTTATCTGGGGGTATTCGTCAAAAATACATAAATCAGGAACCCATTTGTAGTTTGCATATGTAGGTTCTGTTACAGTTACCTTGAAACCGTTATCAAGAAATATTCTGGGGAGCAGTAAAAGAGCCTCATTGTGTTTTTCTACCAATGGAGTATCCGTTCTTGCCTGAATTTCTAGCGGAGTATATTCATATCCGCCGAATAAACCAGAAGTAGCAAAATTTGTATGTCCTCCGAAAGAAATTGTGTTCCTATACCAGGTAAAACCATCAAAAGATTTATGCAAATCCGGTTTCTCATTAAAGATATAAGGTATGTATCCGCTTATTGCCATATCAAGCATAATTACCAAAACATTTTTTCCGGTTTTTGAAAATTGGTAAACCGGCTCATTTATGTCTCTTACTCTATCCTCATTTCTTGCAAGCTGTAACTGAAATGACCGAAATTCCCTGTGTATTTTTATGCTGTTATTAATTCCTAATACCAAACATGCACAAAAGGAAATTGTCAGGATAGATACCATAATTTTTTTATAATAACGGATAAGAAATAGTATCAGTATGGCGATAAATGTCATAACAATAAAATTTAAAAAAATTGCCAGTCTGCCGGAAGAAATACTTTCAGAAAGAGTGAAAAATAATGTCAAAAATCCGTATTTTCCGGGAAAAAGAAAAGTATTAACTAAGGCAAAACCTGCAAGGATGACTGCAGATTTTGCCATTTTTGAACTTTGAGAAAATATTAGGTAGATAATTAAAGGCCAAACAATAAATATTCCAAACGATTGTAATAGAGTGGTGCTTAAAAAAGAAAAAGGATGCTTTAGGCTTTCTAAAAGTGAGAATTCTTGGACAGAGGATGAGATTAACGAAGAAGGTATTATAAAACCTGCGAGCAGAAAAAGAACAGCCAGTGATAAAATAAAAATATGTCGGTTTGGTTTTAAATTTTCTTTTTTAATTATTGATATAGATTTTTTTTGTTTTTTCAGGAAAAAATATTGTAAAAGAGGTATGAGAGCTATAGGAACGGAAAGACCAATGCGTTTTACAATCCGTCCATCATGGATAAATAATACAAAAGTAATTAACAGGAAACAAAAAATAGAAGATAACAGAAATGTTACAAATTTTGGATTTTTTGTTTTTTGAATAATATTTTTTATCAGTGAAAATAAATTATTGCTCGTCCAATAAAGTACCATTCCGGACGGTGAATTATAGAGCATAGCTAGAAATATTCCAGCCATGCCAAATAATTGAATTTTTTCATTTTTTGTAAAACCCTTTGTATAAATTGCCGCTGATGCACAATTAATTATTGTCATTATTATAGGTAAAAGATTTATCGAAAACCCATTTATTTGCAGAAATGAATCCGGCTTTGACAAATCAGTTATAGGACCAAAAGAAATACCTTTTATCATGCCAAGGTTTAAAAGAAAATGATAGGCTGCAATAAAAAACGGAATTTGTATAATCAATGAAATACTTGATCTTAGGGAATACAAAGGATGATAACCATTCTGTCGATAATAAGCAGCAAGACGCATAAAGCGCTCATCGCCAAAAAAAACAGTCTTGATATTGGTTACTTCGGGATTTAGCCTATTTTGCATATCCCGTTCAGAACGTTGATATTTTTCCGCAATGAAATAAAGCGGAAGAGTAAGAATACTTACCGCAAAAGATACACCCAAAATTGATAAGGCAGGATTATTAAAAATACGGAAAACAAATACGTAAAATAACTCAATTAAAAGTTCAATGGGAAAGATAAATACGGTATATAGAATATTCAGCATCAATTTATCTCCCCATTTTTATTCACCGTATCCGTCATAAAATCAACAATTCGCTTTCCTGATTCTCCTTGATACTGCCACATGGTTTTTTTTATTTCACGGCGGTTTTCCTGCAATTCTGAATTCTGCAAGATATTTGCTATAATTTCTCTGATCGAATCAAGCCTTGTGCTGTCAAGTTCTATCCCGACTTTTCTAAGAGAGCTAATGAAATAAGGCTCTTGTTGAACGCTGTGTGCATCTAGACGGCGGAAATCCAAATCTTGTATATTTATCAATACAGGTTTATCAAAGAGAAAAATATAATCATAAATGATTCCAGAAAAATCAGAGATCATAACATCAGATTTTGCCATCGCATAAATATTGTCATGGTTATAATCCCATTCAATATTGGAATTATCCATGTATTTCCTGATGAGTTTATCAAGTATGGGTTTTTCTGCAATAAGCGATTGAGGATGCGGTCTTATGATAATATGCCATCCTGTTTGGGAAAGCGGATCAAGCAGTTTCTCTCCATATATCTTAAGCAATGCAGAAGGCCCCCATGATGGTGAAACAAGAACGGTAAATTTATGGCCTTCTTCTTTTGGAATGAACTTTATTTTTTCGCTGCATCTGTCAAAAAATGAATTTCCAACAACAACCAATTGTTTTTCAGGAAGTTTTCTTGCCCTCTCTAATGAACGAATTTCTTGTATTTCAATTTCTCCGGGGACAAGGATAGAATCAAAAAAATCCAGAGAGAAAAGGCGGTATAATAAAGAACCTCCAGAGGCATGAATGTAATGACAATAGTGTTTAACGGTTTTTGAGCGTTTCCACTGCATAACATCCAGTTCTGGTGTAGTTGTAAGTACAAAATCGGCAGATAAAAAATTTAGGTACGCAAAAGCCTTGTTGCCCTGTCCTATGTATTTTTTTTCTATAAAATTGTAACTTGATGAAAAAACAGGATCATCTTCGGATGATGTTAAATAAAGCGTTTCTATTCTACGATTTTCAAGCTCGTCAAGAACCGGTTCAAAAAGCGCCCAATAACGTTTATCTTCGGCATAAATTACATACTTGTACCGTGATAAAGATGCATCCTTCTTTCGAAAAACAATCACTTTAAGTTTAATGGCAAGCGCACGAATTAGAAAATAGGATGCCGCTGCAATACCGATTGCTATTGAGAAAAGCGCACTGCCTGTACCAGGGTCAATGTATAGCAGATAGAAGTTCATGTTTTTTTCAGTTGCTTAATAAATTCACTTTTTTGATTACCAACTGGTAATAATCTTTCATATAACGATACATTTTAAGCGGATATTCCCCGAATTCCTGACCAAGCACCTGCTTGTATTGGCTCCACATACTCCATAAATATCCTCCTAATGCCACATACAAATATAAACGTATCCATTCTTTATCGGTCGGTTCTTTTTCGCAATATATGCGCAAGGAAAGGTCAAGACGCTCTTTGTCAAATTCCGAGAATATACAATACATCGCCACATCCATAATAGGATCACCCATTCCGCTGAATTCCCAGTCAATAATCCTCGTTGAGTTATCTGGTAGGAAAAGCACATTCGCATATAAAAAATCCCCATGGCACAAAACATCTGGAACAGCAAGTTCGTTACGGATTTTAAGCAGATGTTCCACCTTTTTCTTTGTTTCTTCTATATCTGCAAAACGTATCGCGTTCAATTCTTCTGCTAATGAAACATAATAGTCTATCATTTTATCAATACCAAAAAAATTTGCCGATGACACGCCGCTTTCATGTACTATACGAACTTGCTTCATGCATTTTTCCAAATCGTTGTTATTAAACGGGTCTGCAACGCGAGCATTTTCGATAAAGCGGGAAACTTTTATTCCTGTCTCGGCATCAAAATTTACAATCTCATCTGATATGCCAAGGGGACTAATAGCATCATAAACTAACTTTTCATTTTTTCTGTTAATCAGCTTATCAGTTCCTACACCGGGTATGCGGTAAACATAGCTTTTACTGTCTATCGAAAACCGGAAAGAATGATTTGATATGCCTTCTTTTATCGGGTAAATGTTTTGAATTTTTTCTTCTGGAACTTTAAAAAGCTTAACGATGGATTCCATGATTTTATTGTTTGAAACCTTGTTGTACGACGAGTCAAACATCCTTAGTTCTTCTAAACATTCAAATTCATGGACGTTGCCTGTCTGTTCGTTCACATATATCGGCAATGTTTCTAAATTTTCGCGTAAAACATGCTCCCAAAAATAATCTTCGGTACCAGGGCGGTTATAATAATTGGTAATATATTCTCTAAACTGCTTTGAAAATGATGGCGAAAAATAAGCCGGCCCCACAATCGCTAACGAATCAGCGCCGCCAATGGAAATCGATTCGATTTTCCCTGACGGTGATGATTTGACACACCATTCGTGAGTTGGCCCGTCATAGTACAGACAGGAAAACCAACTGCGTGGTTCGTAAGCGTTGAAAATATTTTCTTCAATCCAGTAATCCGACATTATTAGATATGAACTGTCCAGATATTGCAAAACACGGAATAAACTTGACAAATTATTTTTTGTGGAAAATTCGTGGTTATATACCAATTTTACACCGTACCGGTCAATGAGATAATCGAAACATTCTTTTTTATATCCCACGACAATGACAATTTCTGCAATTCCCTTTTCAAGCAACTGCTCAATTTGTCTTTCTATCATTGGCTGACCGTAAACAACGAGCAATCCCTTGGGAGTATCATAGGTAAGCGGCACAAAACGAGAGCCAAATCCAGCCGCCAAAATAATAGCGTTTTTTACTTTGAATGTATCAAAATATTCCTGCCCTTTTTCGGTAAGAATCATCCGGCGTTCTCCGGTTTTTTTAAGATATTCAGAGGATAAACATTCATTTAAAACGCCGTTTACTATTTCCAACGAAAGCTTACAGCCTTTAGAAAGCTCGCGGTATGTGGCATCAGGTTTTACCAAAAGTTGTCTGCAAATAGATACATAATGTTCCGGTTTCATTACATTACTCCTTAATTCTTCAAGTGTTTCAACATTCAAGTACTGTAATATCATTTAACACTTTCCAGCTTAGCCGTTCATTCCAAGCCTTTTCCTTGACTTCATTACGGCGATCAAAGAGAACAAGATAGGCTGGGGCGTCAGGCGCTTTTATATTACGGTATTTTGCGATCTGTTCCAATCCTTTGGCTTTAATTGTATCAGGAAATTGTTTTTCATGAATTAATTTTATCTCAATTATAAAACTTTTATCTTTATACTCTATAAACAAATCCATTCGGCCACGGCCTGCTGCGTATTCACGGTCAATATAACCGCCGCCATTTAAAACCCGCTGTAAAAAAGCCATAAGTAACAGATGCGGAAAAGCCTCGGTGTAATTCATTTTTTCTTCCCAAATTTCCGAATTTTCACGCCAAAAAACCTGAAATTCTTTTAAAAGTGCATCCATATCAAGAGAACCATCTGGCTTTTCCCATTGCCATTCAGGTTCAGGAATCATAACTTGTGGACCAAAGGTTATTTGACGAGCAAGTACTTCCCGGTAAATTGGATTTGCAATAGAAGGTATTCCTTTTTCAAGATGTACAAGACCTAAGTCCATGCAAAGACGAAAAGCTTCGCCATTGGCCATATCCATATCAACATCGCCTATAAATAATGTTTCCATCATTTTTTTTATATTTGGATTTTCCATACGATAAGCCAGAGCATCAAGGTGGGTTTCTCTTGCAAGAACCATTTGCTCACGCGCTTCTTTAATATGTGATAGCGTTATAGTTTCAGTGCTAGTTTCATCTAAAATTCGCATTGTAGCTCTTTGAAGAAGTGCGTTTACAATCCACGGCTGTCCACGGGATTGATCCCATAAATAATCCAAAGCTTCTTTAGTTATTTCTTGCCCGGTTTCTTCTGTTCTTTGCGTAAAAAGATGATATATATTATCCATGCTAAAATTATCAATTGTTGCAGAATCAGCTTTAACATTAAAAGGGGAACCCGGATTTACCGGTACTCCATCTTTTGACTGTGTTATATAATCTTTTAAATCCCTCATACCGACAAGTGAAATAGATATTGGAAATTTACCTATACCTCTTTCCGTGAAACCATCGCGCAATTGTCTCAAAAATCCAATTAAAACATCTCCTTCCAAGACATCAATTTCGTCAAAAAGTACTATAAGAGGTTTTGGGATAACAAGCTCAGACCATTTTCGCATTGTTTTGTATAACAACAGTTCTGGATTTTCAAGGGATAATTCGGGAATAGGTAATTCCCAAGCTCTGGCAGATTCACAAATAGCAAAGTGCATTGTTCTCATAGCTTCTGCCCGTTCATTTATTCCCTGGCAGGATTCGATGCTTACATAACATGCGACAGCTTCTCTTTTTTCATTTATCTCCCTTGCCCAATTTCGTAAAAACGTTGTCTTACCCGTCTGTCTTGGTGCGTGAAGTACCCAGTAAAGATTATCCCGTATATAACGGTGAAGTTGTGCTCCTACAAGTCTATCTTCCGGCGGGAGCATATAGTGGTCCCAGGGATTACAGGGACCTGTAGTATTAAAAAAACGTATTGAACGTTTTATTTTATTCATTCCAATTTTTCCTGTTTATATGTTTTTGTTGACGAACCTAGAAAAATATTAATTATAAAATTTTATTCCGCCGTCTTTTTTTCTGTTTTTTCTGACAAAAACACCCTTTCCTATTTTTTTTATGGTGGAGCTTAGAAGATTCAAAAAATGAAATAGATATGGTATTTTTTGTTTTATCCATAAGATCATTTCAAAAAAACTGCTGTTGATTACAAAAAGCATGTCCTCTCCAGCAATAATCCGTGATTCAGAAACAAATGCAGATCTTGGGTTTTTTAACAATTCCAAAGTTTCATCAGGAATTGTTCCTGTATTTTTTATTTTTTTTGAAATTTCTTCGGAAGCAAAATGAAAAGGCGATGTATGCAGAGTTAAATCAGAAGCGAAATAATGTATTATTTTTGAATTTATGAGATAGGGTAGACCGTTAAATGTTATTTGGCAATTCCATGTTCCATCCAGTTCTGTAAAATAAGTTGAATTTTCATAAATCGCCATATTAAAAGAAATTTGATCCCTTACAATATTTTTACTTTTGCCGAAAAGCCATAGCTCATGCCAACGATTAAATATTTTATGTATTTCAGGAGTATCAACGCAAAAAATTACACCACTGTTGAAATGCCGGTTAGAATACCATGAATTAAACCCCAAGAGTTTTTCCTTTTCGATAATGTCATTGCGTTTGTTATGCCTGTCTAGAAGAAAATGTTTGTCCAGACAGGCGGCGAATTGAACTCCCAGACTGGTAATCGAAGAAAGTTCTCCTGTTATAATCGTGTCGCAGTCAATAAAAAGGAAATCGCCAGATACAAGACGGCGCATGGAAGTTTTTACCCATCTAGAAACTTCAACCTGAGACATTTCAGAAGGCGCGTCAGCAGTGATGACTTTGGAAACAAGTTTCTCATATCCGGAACGTTTTCCTGTAAGGGTTTTCATTGTTTTTGAATCGCAGAGAAGAACAATATCTGAATGAGGCATTAAAAGTTTAAGTGATGTGGCAGACAACAGAAATAGCTCGTAATAAATATCTTTGGGACTGCTTACCAGTACGTATAAGTATTTCATAATTTTACTCTATAAAAAGGATATCAGATTAATTCCATAGTAATATGTTCAGCACTCAACAATTGTAATATCGTTACTTACATTCCAGCTTAAACGCTCATCCCAGGAGGTTTGTTTGGTATACCAAAGCATCCAGATGAGTTTCTCTGGCAAATACCATCTGTTCACGCGCTTCTATTACATGAGCCAAGGTTACCGTACTATAGTCATCTTCCTGTAAAACGTGCATTGTTGCCCGTTTAAAGAGTGAATTAACGATCCATGGTTGTCCGCATGATTGCTCATAAACATAATCAAGAGCGTCACTGTTTATTGTCTGACTTGTTTCTTCTGTCCGCTGATAAAAAAGTTTTTCTATATCTGGTTTTGAAAAATTGGATAAAATAGCGGAATCTTCCTTTATATTAAAAGGCGATCCAGGATTTGGTGCAACTCCGTCTTTAGCGGCTGTGATATAATCTTTTAAATCTCTCATACCCACCAGTGCGATTGTATAAATTTACAATACATAAAAAACTACATTTACTTACTTTTCAGCCAGGATATTAGATTAATTCCATAATAATCCTGTAAATTCGTAATATATTTATCATTCATATTTTTGTGATAATTATTTTTTTGCAATGTAATTCTTTGGGCTTTTTTGATATTTAGTGGATGAATTCGTCTGCCCTTTACCCATATAACAGGGATATTGTTTTTCAACTCCATGAATTTTAACCAGATATCGTCGGCGTTCAGGCATAAATCCCTGATTTTTTTTGCATCGAATGTCTCAACAGGCAATAGACCGAAGGGATACAAAACACCGCCTACACCGGTAGCCAATAAATCAAAAGAAGGTTTTGTGTTTTTATTAAATTCATAATGCCATTTGTTATATGACAGTAAATTGCCGTTTTTACCCTGAATAATTTTATGAACACGTCTTGCAGATACAGCGGCAGGGTTTCTTAAAAATGAATCGTAAAGATCAGAAATCAGATTTTTGTCATAGATATTGTCATCATCTACTGTAATTATTAATGAATCAGGATAAAGGTTCATAGCATAAAGATATTTATTATGAGGCTTAAGATTGTCATCCGCAAAATAAATCTGAAGCCCGTACTTTTTTAATTCAAGGACAGATGAAGGCAATTCAGATTCGTCTTTTACTTCATTTTTAGCAAGGCAAAGAAAAATAAGATCGGGTTTCATGGTTTGAGTCAGAATACTTTTTATGGCATAATGCAGGGTCTTAAACCTTGCCGGGAAGCTTGTAAGAGAAACAACAATATGATGATCGCGTTTTTCATTGTTAAGCGGGCTGTATTCCTTTTTTAAAGAATAATAACACTGAACAGGAAGAGACTGTAATGGATTAATAAAGTTAATATCAATAAAATTAAAAATGGACACGATTATTCCTTGGTTACTATTTTATTCTTAAATCACAATCCGCATAACGGTCGTATAACTGTTTTGCGACAAACACATTTGCTATAATATTTTTATTAGTTTCCAGTTTTTCTACAGTTCTTCCTCAACTTTGAATTCCGCGACATCAGTGTCACAATGTTTTAGAATATAAATATTATTTTCCATTAATTTTTCTAATAGTATATATATTAATATACGTAAATTTTAATATCATTGTCAGCACTTAACCACGGTAATACCGTTTATAATTTCCCATCCTAACTTTTCATCCCAGGGCTTTTTTTGGGCTTCATTACGGCGGTCAAAGACAACAAGATAGGCTGGAGCATCAGGTGCTTTTATATCACGATATTTCACGATCTGTTCCAATCCTCTGGCTTTAATTGTATCAGGGGATTGTTTTTCATGAATTAATTTTATCTCAATTATAAAACTTTTATCTTTATACTCTATAAACAAATCCATCCGGCCACGGCCTGCTGCGTATTCACGATCAATATAACCGCCGCCATTTAAAACCCGCTGTAAAAAAGCCATTACTAAAAGATGAGGGAATGCTTCGGTATAGTTCATTTTTTCTTCCCAAATTTCCGAATTTTCACGCCAAAAAATTTGAAATTCTTTTAACAGCGCGTCCATATCAAGAGAACCATCAGGTTTTTCCCATTGCCATTCAGGTTCGGGTAAAGCGTCCTGCGGACCGGTAGTTAAATGTCTTGCCAGAATTTCACGGTAAATGGGATTGGCTATTGATAGTGTTCCTTTGATTCTGGTTACGAGACCAAGATCGAGACAAAGGCGGAAGCCTTCGCTTTCACTTAGTAACGGATCGGTCTTTCCAATTATAAGGCTTTCCATGATTTTACGTATTTTTGGATTTTCCATTCTATAAGCCAATGCGTCCAGATGAGTTTCTCGCGCGAGTATCATTTGTTCACGGGCTTTTTTTACATGCGCAAGTGTTACGGTACTGTAATCTTCTGTTTGTAATATCCGCATTGTGGCGCGTTTAAAAAGAGAATTGACAATCCAAGGCTGTCCAAAAGATTGTTCGTATACATATTCAAGAGCGTCTTTGTTTATTGTTTGATTTGTTTCCTCTGTACGTTGAGCAAATAATTTTTCAATATCGCTTAGGGAAAAATTGGATAATACGGCAGAATCTTCTTTAATATTAAAAGGGGAACCCGGATTTGGAGCAATCCCGCCTTTTGATGTAGTGATATAATCCTTCAAGTCTCTCATGCCTACCAGTGCTATTGATATTGGAAATTTGCCAACACCCCTTCCGGCAAAACCATCACGTAATTGACGCAGAAAACTGATGAGCGCTTCGCCTTCAAGAACATCTACTTCGTCAAAAAGTAAGACAAGCGGTTTAGGAGCGATTAATGCGGACCAATTTTTAAGTAATACGCTTAATTGAGATTGAGGTTGTTCTTTGCCCAGCGGTGGCAGTGGCAGATCATTTATATCTGCCCAATGTATTATAGCCTCGCATATTCCCGGAATAGCCCGTTCAATATCCGGTATTCCCTGATTACGTTCTACGCTTATATAACAGGCAATAGCTTCACTTCCTGAGTTAATCTGCCGCATCCAGTTTTGCAAAAACGTTGTCTTCCCGGTTTGTCTTGGTGCGTGAAGTACCCAGTAAAGTCTGTCCCCAATATAACGGTGAAGCTGTGCACCTACAAGTCTATCTTCCGGCGGGAGCATATAGTGGTCCCAGGGATTACAGGGACCGGTAGTATTAAAAAAACGTATTGGACGTTTTATGTTATTCATTTCAATTTCTCCCCAAGCCAGTTACTTTTTTTTATGCAAGAAAATTATAAATGGACGTTTTCCATTAAATATTTTTTTTCGTATTGGCGTAAAAATATATTTTTTTATCCTTGCAAAAATAAATTCAATAAAAGCGCCTGTATTTGTATAATATATTCTTTTTGCAGCTCCGCAAATAGCAGAATCATAAAATTCACGCAATGAATTATCTATCAACATTATACGTGAATTTGACGAAAATTGAGCTTTTGGATTTTTGAGCATATCTGTGGTTTTTTGATCAATGATTCCCGTTTCTTTAATAGTTTCAGTAAGTTCTTTATTAGCCAACAAGAAAGATTTTTCATGGACATGAGTAGCAAAATAATGGATTATTTTGGCATCGTGGAGATATATTATTGCACCATCGTGCATTAATTGACAATTCCATATTCCTCCAAGTTCCCTGATAATATTACCTTGATTATAATTTGCCTGATTAAATGATGGCTGATCTATCAAATGACCAAGCTCTAAACATTGAAGCCAAAGACGATGCCATTCTCTGAAGAAGTTATGTCCTGTTTTGCAGTCCCTGCAGAGTAGGACGCCGCTATTAAAGTAAGTTTTAAAATCAAAAGGAGAATCAAACTTATTTTTCTTGAATATTGTTTTAATTTCACGTAAGCGCGATGGGCGGTATTTTTCATATTCGGATATATAGGTATGATCATCCAGAACAGCGCCAATTTCTACATTTATATTATCAATTGAAGAAATATCCTCGGTAATAATTGTATCATTATCAATAAATAAAAAATCTCCATCAATGTTCAGGCGCATTGATGTTTTGAGCCATCTAGAACGGGCCATTTTGTTAATTTGTTTGTCTATTTTTATGGATTTATACTCGTTGATCAGCTTAATGATTTCTCCGCGTTTATTTGTTAGGTTTTTTTCGGTAATATCGTCTACTATGAGTGAAATAAAGGCATCCGGCATTTGTAATCGCAGGGATGTTACCGAAAGTAATGCTTGTTCAAGGTAAGAATCAGAGGAATCGCTTGTAAGGACATATAAATATTTCATTTGCTAACGGTTTAAAAGACTATAATGTTTCCAGAGTTTTTTTTAGATTATTCAATGAATTAATATACAACTTTTTTTGAGATATTTCAAGTTCAGAAACTAAAGATGAGTAATCATTATCAGTCATCTTTATACATCTTTCCATTGCTTGGGCTAATTTATCATTATCATTATAGAGTATACTGTTTTCATTGGTAAAACCGGATACCTCGGAAAATTTTTTGTGTAATAAAATAGGTTTTAAGAAACCATAACTTAATTGATAAGTGCCGCTTGCCTTGTTTGTATATTGAACACTGGCCTGATCTATAAGCGCCAGAATAAAGTCAGAATTATAAATTTCATTATACATACTTTGAAAGTCAAGAGAACCATATACTTGGAAATTACCAAAATTATATTCAGGTATTTTAATTCCCTTTCCTATTATTTTAACAGAAAAATTAGAAATGCCCATAGAATAAAGGTTTTTACAGGCATCAAACAATAAATAAATATTACGCCGGAACAATTCGTTTGTATTAAGGACAAAAAATGTTGTTACTTGTGATTTATTCTTTTTTGAAAATTCACCAAAATAATGAGAATTAACAACATGAAACGGTTTTTTGTTTATACGATCCATTTTTACAAGGGATATTACTTTATCAGTATTAAAATATTCATGATATATATCAGGGGTATGTACTACACAAATAGGTTTTAATTTAAATAAATCCACCTTAAAAAGATGATTTCTTTCCATTTCATTGTTAAAAGTATTAATTAAAACATGACTGTAATTGGTTATAACTTTAGAGCGGAAAAATAAATTCATATCAATGGCAGACAGGGGCATTATCTTTACTTTATCATTGTTGAGGAAACAATTAAATAAACCAAGATCATTTCTACGTTTTATATCTCCTGTTTTTTTGAACATGCTTATAAAAACATCAACATTATATTCAAGATCTAAAAAATATTTTATATATCCAGGTAAAGTTTCACCATGATTATCATGACATTCAACTATTAAAACAGTATTTTCCTTTACTTGAAAATATTTAAATTTATTACGAAAAACATTTAATATATTTATCGTAAAATATTTCCATAATAATAATATACCATAAGGAATAAAGACTTTTATTGTTTCTTTAATGATCATAATTTATTATTTTTGTAAAGCAGTATTATTCCGCATGAAATAATGTTTTAAAAATATTTTTTATAAATATTCTCCATTTTTTACAAGGAATATCAATACGTAACAATTTTTTAATAAAATTTTTATAGTACCATGGATTCATATTTTTAATAAATTTTAATCTTTTACTTAATTCAGGTTCAAAAACACTCACGTCTATTCCAACTTTATTACCTAAAAAACTTAATATCTTATTATAATTATTATTTAATCCAAAGTATCTTTTATATATTAATTTAGGATCATTCATTAATGATTCTTGATGATATTGATAGTGATAAAGAGCTTCATTAATATATCCAATATTTTTAGAGAAATATAATATTTGAGTACTGATATATTTATCTTCGGCATACATATCTTTTGGAAATTCCAAATTTTCATATATTGTTCTTTTTATAATTTTATTCCAAACAACACCATTCCTATTAAGTTCAAATATAGTATGCTTAATATTTAAAATATAATTATTAGGGTCTAATTGTGTTTTAATATATATAATATTATTTGATATATTATAATAAAAAAAATCACAATAAACCATATCGTAATTATTAGATATTGCATGTAAGTATAATTTTTCTATCATCTGGAATTCTATAAAGTCATCAGAATCAATGTTTAATATATAATCACCACAAGAATTTTCAAAACCAGTTTTTCTGGCATAGGGCAAACCTTCATTCTCTGTTTTATGTATAACCTTTATTCTTGAATCCTGTTTTGCATATTCATCACATATTTCAGGACAATTATCAGGTGAACAATCATCTACAATTATACATTCAAAATCGGTAAATGTTTGCTTTATTATACTGTCTAAACATTTGTGAATATATTTTTCTACGTTATAAACGGGGACAATGATTGAAACCTTGGGATTATTCAAACTGGCTTGACTCCAAATATTTTTTTTATTGTCCTTTTAAATGCTGTTTTATAAAGTTTTTTAAGTGAAATGTTGTCTGCTAATTTTTTTTCATAGTCTTTTATTTTTTCATACATATTTACAACATATTCGTCATTTCCATATTTCTCAAAAAAATCCCATCTGTCTTGAGTTATTTTGTTTTTATCTTCAGGTACCCAACTACCTTCAAAATGGTGTATTGAATAAGTATTATTGGTTATTGAAAGTATCCCTGTATGAAAGTTTTTAGGGCAAAAATATTCAGTAGAATATAAAGTAATTAAACCAAGTTTCTGATAGGAATTATTTTGTTTTAACCCATATTTCAAAAGAATATTTGTAAATATTTTTGGAATAGGTACAAGATTTAAATTTCCATTTTTATCAATAAAAATATGTGAAGAATAAAAATCAAGTAATTCCTTTGCTATTAAGCATCCTTTTTCCCCGGCAAATATATTTCCGGGATTTACCAATTTATTATCTTCAAATCCACTGATGCAGGTATTGTCTAATATATCATTGCTAAATGGTTTTAGTATTTCAACATCTGTATCAAGATATATTCCGCCATAATGATAAATAACATAGGCTCTGATATAATCGGTAACAAAAGCCCATTTTTTTGTTCTTGCTGCTTGAGCAGTAAAAGGTACGGTATTTATATCAAAATTAGCTTCATTCCAAAGCACTAGTTCATAGTTTGGGCAATATTTTTTCCAGCTTGTTATACATTTTTGTGCAAGCTCAGATAAAGGGGTGTTACCAAACCAGCAGTAATGAATAGTTTTTGGTATAGACATAAATATTTTTAGTTATGTTAAAAAGTATACTTAATTAAGGCAGAAAAATGGGCATTATACCTGTGATCTGACAAAGTAGTTCCAGGGAAAGATTGATTTAAAGGATTATGTTCGTCTCTAAAGACAAATGAACCGGAAACTGCAAGATTGGGGAAAATATAAAATAATCCGGAAATACCAAAATCAAGAAATGCCCTGATATTTGCTTCTGCTTGAAAAACATTGTCATATTCCTTCTTGGAATCTATATGCCAAGTATAGTCCAAATCAGGGTTTCTTCTCTGAATAAACAAACTTCCAAATCCTCTTGGATAATATAAATTGAATCTCAAATATTGACTGTTTCCGCCTGTTCCAATACCTGCTCCAAGCCATTGTCCTCGGTTTGTGTGTCCTTGAGCTATTTTACCATGAGAATAAAAAGTTGTAGTCCAGGGAATTAACATATCATAATCCCGTGAAGATTCCAAAGAAGTTACTTCAATCAATATTTCTCCTTTTAAATTGTTGATGATAGGTAATGTTTTCTTTATACCGAATGTATATGCTTCTGTATGAAACGGATACCGTATTACAAAATCAAAAACGGGGCTATAATCATTACGCCCCCATTCTAAGTAAATATTAAGACCGGCAGCAGGTAAAAGATAATCAATAATAATTGAAGCTCTTTGATCACTATCAGGTACATAAAATTTTTCATTCATATTTGGTATTAACATTGTTAAAAAAGAATCTAACTTCATCTCGTCCCATTTAGATAACATAATACGGTTAAACCCAATAGTAAGCCCTTTCAGAACAGACGGAAAACCGTATGCAATGGAAATTCCTGTTATTGAATTATGATTATTCGAATCGTTATTATCAAACCAGTCTGATTCAGAAAGATAACCCCACCATGCACGGAATTCAATATCACCGATATGCCAGCCCAGCCAGGGGAGATTCATTGGTTGTCGGCGTAATCCGATATCCAGCTTTGGATAAGAAGGTGCATTATTGGAATGGATAATGGGATTAAGCTGCGCCGGTCCCAGCCAAACTGTCTGTGTACCAAATCCAATTGTAAGTGTTTTCCAAGTATAACGAATTTCCGAATCGCCAAAATCCCAGTCAAAGAATGGTTCATCTCCAAAACGCTGGGGAGCGTCAACAGACCTAACCCCATAATAACCGTATTTTTCAGCTTTACCGGCAAAATTGGCGCCGGGATAATTGGGCTGTATATAATCAAATTCTAGGTTCTGCGAAAAAGCAAAGTGAGGAAGTATCGTTAATTCAAGGCCGTACCCTTCAAAGCGGATGCCGCCCTTGAAAAGCGCGTTAAAGCCGCGCCCCTGCCAGAGTATGCCGTCATTCTGCCCGTAGGGGGCGGCGGTGTTAGCTGACATAAACAGTTCCGGCCCATAAACCCTCATTCGGAAATCGCCGAACAATGGGTAAAAGACGCCGAGATTCTGTCCTTGCCAAAGGTGTTCCGTTTCTTCGTCAAGAGTCCACACGGAATCGGATAATGTGCGGTAGTTGAGGGCAGGGCGTTGTACCAGTCCCTGCAATGCAAGAAAGTTGTAATATTCTTCCTCAATGGATTTAAGAGCTTCCTGAGCTGAGAGAGCAGAGAGCAGAGAGTAGAGTAGTAAACAGAATAGAAAGTGTTTTTTCATGTTGTTTTTCCTTATGTTTTGTTTAAGATTCAGTTATAATTCTGCCTTGTTCAATGCGGATTTTTCTGCTGCACTGGTCAACTGTTGTCAATCGGTGGGCGATAATAATCAAAGTCTTGTTTGTGCTGACTGTATATATTTCATCCATTATTTTCTGTTCGGTTTCGTTATCAAGAGCGGAGGTGGCTTCGTCAAGCACAAGCACTTCCGGATCATCATACAGGGCGCGTGCTATGCCAATACGCTGCTGCTGTCCGCCGCTTAATTGAATGCCGCCGTCTCCTACTAGAGTATGTATGCCTTCCTTTTCAGAAAGGAAGTT
>Ga0099364_10006236_pt1 | contig 17423 bp, 16 predicted proteins | sample TergutTh196P3_FD_73070 | JGI IMG/M metagenome (GOLD analysis project Ga0099364, IMG submission 73070) | Microcerotermes parvus P3 segment gut microbial communities from Pointe-Noire, Republic of the Congo - Th196 P3 | ecosystem: Host-associated > Arthropoda: Insects > Digestive system > Gut ...
AAACTGATTATGATTGCGTTATCTTTGGTGCTGCCGGGAATATCCTGGGCAGCCCTCAGGAAACATTAAGCAAACTGCAGAAGACAGTCAGAACACAAGGGTATATCCTGATTGACGAAGCTTATCTATCAGATGATTCAAATAATGAAGATATAAATTATCAAAACTATGAATATCTTAACCATGAACAATGGCTCAGTTTATTCCAGGGTAACGGCTTAAGGCTTGTTGATGAAATTTCCTGTAATGCAGAATATGATTTTGATTCTGACAACAGGGCAATAGAAATGCGTGCCAATGAGTTAATTGCAAGGCATCCGGAAAAACAGGCGTTATTTGAAGGATATATCCAAAGCCAACTCAATGAATGTAAGGATCTGGAAGGCAGCATTACAGGTGTTATCTGGATGCTGCAGACACCCTGAACCTTGTAATTTTTGCTATAAACAAAAAACTCATTAATTGACCCAGTTCTCCAGCTTAAGTCCTTCAACACGCTTAAAATCCCGGGTGTTATTCGTAATAATAATATATCCTTTTGATTTTGCATGACCTGCAATTAACATATCCATAAGCCCTATTATCTTTCCTTTTTGTTCCAGATTGGCACGTATATCCCCGAAGCTTTGAGCTGCTTTGGTGTCAAAGTCTAATACTTTTATTACAGACAAAAATTTTGCCAGTGCAAGAGCGTTTCTTCCTGAATTTTTACTTTTAGAAACACCATATTCTAACTCTGCCTGTGTTATTGTTGATATGAAAATAGTATCAGCTGGTACTTTTGCAATTTTCTGTGCAAGTCCGGGATGCTTGTTATTTATAAGATATATACAGATATTTGTATCCAGCATATACATTAGTCAAATTTCTCCCTATTTTTTTGCAGTAATTCAGTTGGTCTGCCATCTTGTAAAAAATCATCAGTGAATTCATGCAAACTTTCCATTAAAACAGCTAGACGATCATTGGGCTGGTATATTACAAGAGCCGATCCTACTTTGCTGATAAACACTTCATTGTCTTCAAGCCGGTACTCTTTGGGAATACGTATTGCCTGGCTATTACCATTATTAAATATTTTTGTTGTTACCATTTTATCCGCCTTGGAATAAGTATATACTGATGTGTGTACTTTGTCAACTGTAAAATTATATTCTTTTTTCGCGTTATTTATTGGTTTCCCAAAACCGCTGACACCCTAAACCTGGTAATTTCCGCAATTAGATCATAGTCCATGGGCCTGTCCAAAGGAAACTGGATTGCGCCTTTTGATGTTTTATAGCTGCTTAGCTTTTCCTCAAAAGGTATATTGCCAAGATCTCCCGGGTATATGCCTATATGCTTTTTAAAAACAGCAAAATGAATCAGGTTTTCTCCCTGCCAAAATGTGGGCATGCTCCATGATATTTTTTCAATTGCTTTTGGTGCAGCTTTTTTTATGGTCTTGCGGATTTTGTTTAAGATAGGGCGTACTTCTTCTGGCTGTGCAGCTATATAATCGTCAATGGTCTTGGGTTTGTCTTTCTGAACTGTCAATGGGGGCTACACTCCTTCTGGTAGTTTCGAGCGCATTATACGGCGAAGGTTTATGCGTTCGCCGTCAACAATAAAGCGGCCATCGCCTATGGCATGAAAACAGCGTTTTTCGATTCGCTTGTTATCAATCCATGCGCTTAAGCCGTCAAGTATAAAAATATTGTGCTGCTTAATATGGTCAACGATGCGGCATTCGATGTTTGCGTAACACTCTTTTATAAGAGGGGATGAAATATTTTCTGCTTTTATTGGTGTTAATTTGAATTTCTTAAATTTATCAACTTCATTACCAGAGCATGAACCTATCTGTACTGTTTTTTTTAAGAGGTCAACAGCTGGAATGGCAATGACACATTCGCCTGTTTTTTTTAGCGCTTTGTAAGAAAAATTCCATGGGCCTGTATAAAAAGCAAAGCGCGGGGAAAAATCCATAACCATGGTCCATGAAAGGGTCATTATATTTTGTCTGCTGCCATCTGCGGTAGTGACCAGAACTACCGGGCCAGGTTCAAGAAGTGTGAATGCTTTTTGCAATGGTATTTTTTTCATGTTATATTGCCTTTCATCTTGCCTCTGTTATACTATAATAATAATTCTGTTCGGCTATATCATCAAGAAGCATTTAAAGCCTCTTCCACCCCTGCATTGACTCTTTCCCTGATTCAGAATTATATTAGCTTAAGCTTTATCGGGATAAAAGCAATATCCCGTAACCGGCCCCTTCGTCTATCGGTTAGGACATGAGATTCTCAATCTTAAAAGACGAGTTCAATTCTCGTAGGGGCTATTGGCCGTTTACCTTATGGTTTATCAGCTTGAACAATATTGATTTACTTCTTAAAATAAACCCATGTCCATGCAAATAAGAACAATTCTTACTATTTTATTTGCCAGTGTTCTTATCATAATCTTTAGTATTTCTACAGGCATTAGATTTGTAAGTGATAATATCCAGGCATCCCAGGAAACCGACCTGACTCTTGTGGCTGATATTGCCGACCATTTTATAAGCAGTGAAATTGAACGCCTTAGATTAAGGGCTTCCATAGCAGTTAAAGAGATCTCAAACATCGCAGAGTCAGAATGGCCAGGAGTTCTTTTATCCCTTGAAACCCAATACTCTGAGTTTACAGGAATGGTAATTCTTGATGAAGAAATGGGAATTATTGCTTCTGCAGGAACAGCGCCGGCTCCCGCAGAAATAATAAACGATGCATATATAAAGCGTGCATTTTGGGAGCAGAGCGCCCAGGGACAGATGTCCCAGGGGCAGACCAGTTTTTCTTCTACCTATCCCTCAAGTCAGGGGGTGGTGTTTTATTTGGCATCCCCCATGCCAATAACGCAGGGAGGAAACCGTATCCTTGTACTTACTTTGCCTGGAATGTATTTTAGCCAGATTGTATCTACATTTGTTATCTGGGAAACAGGTCATATTTTTATGGCTGATGCTGAAGGAAATATAATTGCCAATATGCGGGAGAACTGGGTGCAAACCCGGATTAATTTCTTTACTCTTGCAGAAGCTGACAACACATTTGCGCAGGTTGCAGCTGTATTGGAACGTGTTATAAGCGGGCAACCAGGTATAGGTTATTTTCCCATGGATGGTGTTGTCAGGCTGTGTTCTTTCGGGCCTGTAAGTGCATCACAGGAAGGCTGGAGCATGGGAATCATTGCTCCTTTGCCGGAGAGCCCCTTAAGAAGTATAGACAGGGGTCTTGTAATGGTTGGCGTTGTTGCTTTTGCCTTAAGTATTGTTGTTGCGATAATAGCTTCCAGTTTTATAAAAAAGCCTTTTGAAGAGATTGCAGCATTAAAAGAAGCTGCAGAAATGAACTCAAAATCCAAAAGTACATTCCTTGCCAATATGAGCCACGAGATGCGTACCCCCATGAATGCAATAATAGGCATGACATCCATTGGCAAAAACACCCACGAATTAGAAAAAAAAGATTATGCCTTTGAAAAAATAGAAAACGCGTCGATCCATTTGTTGGGTGTAATTAATGATGTGCTTGACATGTCAAAAATCGAAGCCAATAAACTTGAGCTTTCCATTGTGACATACAATTTTGAAAATATGCTGCATAAGGTTGTAAATGTAATAAGTCTGCGCATTGATGAGAGGAAGCAGGAGTTTACCGTTAATATTGATAAAGATATACCGCGTTTCCTTATAGGGGATGATCAGCGTCTGGCTCAGGTGATCGCAAACCTTCTTTCCAATGCTGCCAAGTTTACACCTGACGGCGGTAAGATAAGGCTTAATGCAAAATACAATGGCAAAAAAGATGATCTTAATGAAGTTCAAATCGAAGTTATTGATTCTGGTATAGGAATAAGCAAGGATCAACAGCAAAAACTTTTTGGTTCTTACGAGCAGGCAGAAACAGGAACAGCCCGAAAGTTCGGCGGTACAGGTCTTGGTCTTGCAATATCAAAACGCATTATAGAACTGATGAGGGGGAATATATGGATTGAGTCAGAAATTGGCAAGGGAGCTAAATTCTCCTTTACATTTTTGGCTCAGGAAGGTCATGGAACCTATACAAACATGCTGGCACCAGAAGCAATAAGAAAAAACTTCCGTATTCTTGTTGTAGATGACAACAAGGATGTTCTTGATTATTTTAAAGATATCATGAAGCGCTTTGGCATAAGAGGTGATATCGCCTTAAACGGCGAACATGCGCTTGCCAAAATTGAAAAAAGCGGGTTTTACAATCTTTACTTTGTTGACTGGCAGATGCCGGGCATGGATGGTTTTGAGCTTAGCCGCAAGATAAAACAAATTACATCTAACGAGTCAGTTATTATAATGATTTCCGGTGCCAGGTGGGATCTTATAGAATCAGATGCAAGGACAGCCGGAGTTGACAAGTTCCTTCCAAAGCCTCTTTTCCCTTCGTCCATTGTTGATGTTATAAACGAGTGCCTTAGGGACAGTAACCTAATGTATGTCAAGGATGCCGAACCAAGTGCAGCTGATAATTTTGAGGCTTATACCATACTTCTGGCAGAAGATGTTGATATAAACCGCGAAATTTTCCTTACGCTTTTGGAGCCAACAGGACTTAACATAGAATGTGCAGAAAATGGCATGGAAGCAGTGGAAAAATATATTGCTAATCCGGAAAAATATAATGTCATTCTTATGGATATCCAGATGCCGGAAATGGACGGGTACGAAGCCACAAGCCGAATAAGAGCTTATGAGGAGACTAAATTAATGAGGCGGCCGCCTGGAGTTCCAATAATTGCAATGACCGCAAATGTATTCAAGGAAGATATAGAAAAATGCCTTTCTGTAGGCATGAATGATCATCTTGGTAAACCTCTTGATATAAGTGAGGTTATAAAAAAATTAAGACTTTACCTGCAACCTACATAATACGGCTCTGCACTGCGTTTATAAATTCCCAGGAATCAAGAGTTTTGGACGGACGGGGATTTGACAGCAAGGCCAGGTCTCCTGTCATGTCACCTTGTTCCAAAGTTTTTATAACTGCCTTTTCAAGATCAGCTGCAAAAACAGCAAGTTCTGTGTGGTTATCCAAAGCTGCGCGTTTTGCCAAAGCCCCTGTCCAGGCATAGATAAGTGCTATGGGATTGGTGCTTGTTTTTTCACCCTTTTTATAGCGGTAATAGTGCTGTTGGACTGTGCCGTGTGCAGCTTCGTACTCAACTGCCCCGGAAGGTGACACAAGTACGCTTGTCATCATGGCAAGGCTGCCGCAGGCACTTGCTACCATGTCGCTCATAACATCGCCGTCATAGTTTTTACAGGCCCATAAAAATCCGCCTTCTGCCTTGACAACACGCGCAACAGCATCGTCAATAAGTGTGTAAAAATAATAAAGACATTCTTCTTCAAATTTTTTTCTGAACTCTGCCTCATACACTTCATTAAACATAACTTTAAAACGGCCGTCATAAGTTTTGGATATGGTATCTTTTGTGGCAAACCAGACAGGCAGTTTTTCGTTCAATCCATATATAAAACACGCGCGTGCAAAACTTTTAATGGATTCATCTGTATTGTGCATGCCTTGCACAATGCCAGGCCCTTTCATGTCAGCTACTGGAATGCGTTTTTCTTTTCCATCCGTGGCAGTAAATACAAGCTCAACTTTGCCAGGTTGTGTAATGGCCATCTCTGCGTTTTTATACACATCGCCGTAAGCATGCCTGCCTATTACTATGGGTTTTTTCCAGGAGCTTACAGCAGGAGATATGCAGGATACATAAATTGGTTTGCGGAAAACAGTGCCGTCCAGTATTGCCCTTATTGTTGCATTTGGGCTTGGGAGCAGCTGCTTTAAATTATATTCTTTTTGACGATCCAGCGTACTTGTTATTGTAGCGCACTTAACACCGACTCCAATGCTTTGTATTGCTTTGGCTGATTCTACAGTGACCCTATCATCTGTATTGTCGCGGTTTTCTATACCAAGGTCAAAGTATTCTGTTTTTAAATCAATAAATGGCTCAAGAAGTTTTTCTTTGACAAGCGCCCAAAGTACGCGTGTCATTTCATCTCCATCCATTTCCACGATGGGGTTTTGCATTTTAATTCGATTCATGATTCAAAGGTATACTATTTTTATCGTTTATTACAGGGCTGCTTTTAAAGAGGTTCAGTTACAATTTTATTTTTTTCCCTGTCAAACTTAATTCTTACTTTTCTTGTAGGTTCGTTTACAACAAAGGATGCCTGGCATATTTCAATGCATGTTCCTGCTGCGATTTCTCCTGTAACTTCAACTGTGGCATTTTCATTGGTAATTAAATTACCCATTAAATCACTTATTACTGCAGATGCTTTATTTTGTTCTTCCAAAAGTCTTTGCTTTAGCTCTTCCAGTTTTTCTTTTTTGTCCTGGGAAACAGAAGGGTCTTCAAGCAGCTTATTAATGGAATTAAGCTTCCCTGCCAAAAGCCTTAATGTATTGCTGTTTCTTTCCTTTTCCTGCTCTGCTGTAAAATCAAGCCCGCAGCGTAGATTAACCCCTCTTGAGGATTTTCTGCCTATTGATGCAGCACGTATCCCATTAATGGCAGAGAGTTCTCCGCCTATGATTTTTCCCTTGTCTCCCAATTCAATTTTTTCCATTGAATAAATTTGTGAATTAACAATGTCAGTATTGGCAAAAACAGTTTTTCGGCAGGCAATTCTGCAGTTCTCAATAAACTTGGTTCTTATGTTTCCGCCGACCTTTATCAAGGCCATGCCCCTGCCTATGATGCCCCCTGCAACGTTTAAATCTCCCTTGGTTGTAACATCTGTAACATCAAATGTCTGCTTTATTGTAAGATTACCGCCGCAGTAAATTTTAAAGCCGTCAGAGACCGGGCCTTCAATTACTATATCTCCGGGGAATGCAATATTTCCTGTTTTATAACCCACAGGCCCCTTTATATCAAGGGATTGATTTATGGCAAGTACACCCTGAACTTCAATCAATTGACCATCTATGGCCGCTATAAGGAAGTTTTCGTGCATTTTTGTGTTATTTCCTGGCTGCACGCCCTGGGGATATATAACCTTGTATGCAATGGTCTGGCCATGGACATTTGTTCCGTCTACACCCGGCTTTCTGGGGTTTTTTCTGGCCAAAACCTGTCCCTTTTTTACAATCAGAAAAGGTGTAAAATCCTTGTAATCTATTCTTTTATTTCTGTCAGGAATGGCTCCGGGCTTTTCTTTTGTTGTTTCATTGGTATTAAAGGTCTTTTTTTGATCAAGATTGGGATTTTTCTGTAAATATTCTATTATTTCATCTTTGGGAGGAGTTCCGCGGGCAATAAGTAGATTTGTTATGGTCTGTCTGTCAGTATTACATGAAAATATAGCTTTTTCAATTATATCATCCAAAACACCGTTTACAATATTATAACTATTTAAAACAGAGCTTACATAATCAAGAGTCATGGGTTCATTATTTTCATCAGGAGGAAAGAAATCTGCTCTTACTTCCATGGTATCTTCAGAGATATATAGTTTTATCATGGCATCGCCGTGATTTCGTTCAATACCTGCGGATAATCCGGTTACTTCCATATATTATTATCGGAATATCACAGGATAAATATTATTTGATTGAAAACATTTGAATTTATGCGTATATTTATACAAGGAGTTGTAAAATAATCCTTGAAAGAAAGGCAAAACCGGTTAAAAGCCATTAAAAAACTTATAAGATCCTTTGAAATAGAATCCCAGGAAAGCCTTCTGGACTATCTTAAAAATGAAGGATTTGACGTCACACAGGCAACACTGTCAAGAGATCTAAAGGTTTTAAAAGTGGGTAAAATCTCCAATGGCAAGGATGCTTATGTGTATATGATTTCTGATAATGAAGAAATAAAAGATACTGGCCGTACTTTTGCAAATGATTTTCTGCGCGGTTATACATCCATTAAATGGTCAGGGAATATGGTCGTAATTAAAACTCATTCCGGTCATTCTGATTCTGTAGCACTGGCTATTGATAGTTTAATTGAAATTTATAAACTGGATTGTGTTTTGGGCACCATATCCGGTAGGGATAATACTGTATTTGCTGTATTAAAAGAAGGCACAAATGGCGAATTGTTTTTTAATGATCTAAAAAAATATATACCTGAACTGGAGGAAAATAAATTATGAATTATCTTGATTTTGACAAATGCGCTTCTTACAAGAATCTTCAAAAACTAGCAGCATCCGGGGAAAAACCGGATGTTTCTGCTTTTTTAACAGTAAAGAGGGTTGAAAAATCCTCTGTATCGCTTGGCGGCGGCCTTTATTTTAACTGGGCTGCCAGAGCTGTGGATGAAAAAACACTCGATGCTTTAAAGGCTCTTTCAGAAGAGCAGGAGCTTATTGCCAAATACAGGCTGCTTTGCGAAGGTGAGATTATAAATACAACAGAAAACCGCATGGTTTTACACCATCTGCTGCGCTGCCCTGATTCCAGGTCAGTTACAGGTAAAAATGTAATACATGAAAACAGGGATATAGGTGAGTTTTATCAAAAAGAGCTTAAGCGCTTTTCTGCTTTTGCTGACAAGGTACGTGCCGGGGAAATTCGGCCGTCTGCAGACAGGGCTTTTTCTGCTGTATGCCAGATCGGGATAGGCGGTTCTGACCTGGGGCCTCGCGCCATGGTGCTGGCCTTACAAAACTGGGCTAAGGCTGAAGGAGCAGGTTCTGGTGGCATAAAACAGCTGCGGCCAGAGTTTATATCCAATGTTGATCCTGATGATGCTTCCCGCATCTGTTCTGATCTGCCTCTGAATGAAACCCTTTTTGTGCTTGTATCCAAAAGCGGTACAACCCTTGAAACCCTTACAAACGAGCTTTTTGTAAAGGACAAGCTTAAAAAAGCAGGTCTTGATCCAGCCAAACACATGGTAGCTGTAACAAGCGAGACAAGCCCGCTTGCACATAATCCTGTATACCTTGATTCCTTTTACATCGATGACTTTATAGGAGGCCGTTATTCGTCATGCTCTGCTGTGGGCGGTGTTATAATCTCTCTGGTGTTTGGCAGCGATGTTTTTATGGAGTTCCTTTCCGGTGCACATGAGGCAGACAGGGCAGCTCTTGAAAAAGACATTTTAAAAAACCCAAGCCTGCTTGACGCTCTTTTGGGTGTCTGGGAAAGGAACTTTTTAGGGTTGCCTTCAACAGCAGTGCTTCCATACAGCCAGGGGCTTTCGCGCTTTCCGGCACATTTACAGCAGCTGGACATGGAGTCCAACGGAAAAAGGGTAAACAGGGAAGGGCAGGCATTATCTTATGTAACAGGACCTGTTATATTTGGCGAGCCGGGGACAAACGGCCAGCATTCATTTTTCCAGCTGCTGCATCAGGGAACTGATGTTATTCCGCTGCAGTTTGTTGGGTTTACAGAGAGCCAGCTGGGGGATGATATCGAAGTACAGGGCTCAAACAGTCAAACAAAGTTAAACGCAAACCTTGCTGCACAGATCGTTGCTTTTGCCATGGGTAAAAAGGATACGTCGAACCATAAGTTCGCTGGAGCAAAGGATTTCCCGGGAGGGAAGCCTTCAAGCCTTATCCACGGGAAAAGGCTTACTCCAAAAAGCCTGGGAGCGCTTTTGGCGCATTTTGAAAACAAGGTTATGTTTCAGGGTTTTATCTGGAATATAAACAGCTTTGATCAGGAAGGAGTACAGCTGGGTAAAGTACTTGCCAAAAAAATTCTTGATGCCAAAGACGGTTCGTCAGGCGATATTGTGCTTGACACTTATGTAAAACTGTTAACCCTTGCATAGGGATTCTGCAAAACGAAGCACTATATAAAAGTTTTCTGGTGTAAGCCTTGATACGCTGTCTTTTGCTGTATTTAATATCTGCCATGTTTCCGGAATCAATAACTGGCTGCCTGCGTTTCTGGATTTCTGGTTTACAAGTACATGTGCAAAAGCCGGGTCTCTGCGAAGCATAGAGATAAGCTTTGAGCTTTCGTTTGACGGCAGGACTGTTATGGTCTGGGCTGCAAGGCCGGCATGCAGAAATCCAGCATCATCAGAGAACGGTGTTGGAGCCAGCATGACCTTTCCTATTCCAAGATGTTTTGCTTTTTCAAGGGCGTATTCCTGTAAATCCTTTATGGACGTCCGGAACTTGTTAATTCTTTCGGAGTTCTCATTTTTTACTAAATGCTCTGCACTTGTTGAAATGATAAGTGTATCTCCTCGGCCGCATGCGTCAAAATTGTAAACCCTTGCATGTTCAAGTCCTGCGCTGATAAGGCCTGCTGCCAGGGTATAAGCGCCCTGGTTTTTTATTCCTTCTCCGCTTGTAAGCTCTTCCTTGTCTGTAAAAATTATATACCAGTTTTGTATATTGTTTTTTAGAAGTTTTAAGGCTGTTTCAATAAGTAAAAAAACCGCTGTGCTGTTATCATTGGCACCCTGACTGCCGGAAACCCTGTCGTAATGTGCTACAAGTATTGTCTGCTTTTTTTTGGGTTCATGTATAATGCCATTAGTGCTTTTTGGCGCTTCGCCCTGAGGCGGGGAAATAAAAAAATGCCTGTTCCCGGATATAGTAATAACCTTGTACTTAAGGCCTGTTTCTTCAAGGATGTTCTTTAGAACAGTAAACCTGTCAATGTCAGGTGTAATAAAGTTATTAAACCTGTTCCATGGAAGGGATTTGGAGCTGAGGTTTATCATAGGTTAAAAATCTCCCTTTTGAATAATTTATCTAAAAGTATTCTGATACTTCGTGTTGTCTGTCTTTGTTTATTACCATAACGGTGCGCAAAATTCCTTGCTGCGGTTGTTACTGTATAACTGCGGCCTTTGTTTTTTTTCTGGAAATCCCAGTGTCTGACAATCAATATATAAAGATCGCTTGTGCTTTTTCCAGGAAAAAATAAATCAAGTTTTTCCCTGCTTATTATTTTTATTATGGGTTTATAAATTTCTCTGTACCAGGATACAAGCGCATCGGAAAATGGTATCTCTTTGGGCTCATCAAGATTCATAAAATACTTGTGATCCAGTATATGCATGTATATCCTGTCATAAGACCCTGTTGCAGTAAAGTTTAGTTCTTTATCACCTGTTAATTCACAAAAACAGGTTTTTTCGTAAAACACCTTTTTTTCAAGGTCTATTACAGCCTTTCTAAGATCGTCGGTAGTCATAAGGGGAGTTATGTTAATCTCCGAAGAAAGGCTTGTTACTTCGGCGTCTATTTCCTGTACACCCTCAAGCCTTGCAACTGAAACACGATGATTGCCGTCACGTACAAAATACGCGCCGCCGATCTCGTACAATGATATTGCCGGAAGAGGTATATCCTTTATATGCGCCCTGTTTATATTTTCCCAGCGCGTTCGCATAAATTCTTTTCTGGGGTGGAAGTTTTTATTAAAGTCCCTGTAGCGCCCTTCGCTTCCAACAATAAGATGTACAGGTATGGTCTTCATCCCCATATAAATTTGTTTGTCAGGTTTAAGAATTTCCTTGACATCATTAAACGACAGAAGATCATCCTGTTTTGAATTCATTATATTTGATAATTTGGATATCATTGCTTTGCCTCTTGCCTTGTTAAAATTTTCTGCGGCAAGAGTATAATCGTATAACAACCTATTGTTTTTTTCATTCATGACATTTCTTCTGTATTAATAATATAATGGCTGTAGGCATTTATTACCCAGGTGTCCAGATACTTTGTAGCCCTTACTTCAGACAGATCGTAAAGGTGTATATGCCCATGAACAAGGTATTTGGGTTTAAAAACTTTCATAAACCAAAGAAAGTGTTTGAATCCACAATGGCATCTATCTTCCTTGTCATGGATTCCTTTGGGAGACGCATGTGTTAAAAGTATATCCACAAAACGTCCGCGGAAAATTCTGTTAAAAAAAAGAGCAGGCATTATTTTTAGGATTTCCAGTTTCATTTGAAATTCCGTATATTGATTTTCTCCCTTATTGTATTTCATACAACCGCCAAGACCTGCAATGATAACGCCGCTGTCGTATTTTACCTTTGTACCTATATGTGCTGCTCCGGAATATGAATCCAGATTATAATAGAATGTGTTTGTAGCATGGATATTCTTGTATGTTTTATAGTGCTTTAAATTATGATTCCCAAATACAAAAAATGCAGGTTTGTTAAGGCTTGAAATAATAAAGTCAAGATAATCCATGGGAAGATCCCCGGCACTTAATATCAGGTCAACATCAGCAAAGCGTTCTTTTATGGAATTTGTGTACACAAGAGGGTCTATCATGTCGGAAACACAAAGTATCTTCATGATTATCTTGTCTTTCGATGCTCCTGATATTGAACCAGACGTTCACCCACATCCCTAAAGTTCTTCTTTTTGGCATAGATTTTTTCGTACTGCTCAACAGCTTTTGGAAACTCCTGTTTTTTTTCAAAGCACATACCCAAAAAATAGCGTGCGTATAAACCTTCTTGACCGCCTTCTTCTTCTATAATCTTGACTGCGCGATCGAGCTCTGCAATTGCCTTGTCTATCATCCGCAATGACATATAACAGCTCCCAAGCTCCACAAGGGCTCTTACTTTATACTCCTGATCGCGGGATGCACTTTCAAGGAAGGGCAGGGCGCCGGCATAATTTTTTGCATCTTTATAGGTTTTCCCCCTAAAAAACAGTGCTTTTACATTATTGGGATCAAGTTTAAGCACAGCATCAAGGACTAGATCAGCTTCTTTAAGGTTTTTTTCATTATAAAGAATAATACCAAGTTCTGTTTGATAAGAGGGTTCTTTTGGGTTAAGCGATATGGCCTTGTTTATATGGCTTTTTGCCAGGTCACTGCGGTTTCTTGAGCTAAAGATCATACCGGCAAAAAAATAGAACTCTGCGTTTTCCGGCTGTTTTTGGATCAATAAAAGGTATTCTTTTAGAGCTTCTTCGCTTTCATTGTACTTTTGATAAAGCCTTGCAATGGTCTTGCGGAATTCTGTTTCCGGGATATTTTTGCCTTCTATGCCAAGACGGCTTACGCTCTTGAACTCCCTTAAGGCCTGTTCTTCCCTTTTATCTGCCAAAAGAGCTTTGCCAAGGTAATAATGGGCTTCTGCGTTTTTTGGGTCTTTCTCTACAGCAATTTTACCGGCTTTGATTGCCTGAAGCACCTTGTTATTATCAAGATAACTTGCAGAAGCAGCGGTTTTACCGGAAATAATACCGTTTTTTACAAGATAAAATATAAGAAACCCTACTCCTACAGCTATAATAAGTCCAATTGCCAATACTATAGTCATTTATTTCTCCGATTTATGTGATTTTTTTTACAGATATTTTTCCGATAATATTATATAATGCTAATAAGAAAGAGTGAAGGGAGGAATATGTCAAAAAACGCATTCTTTTGCATAATATGTTTATGTTGCCTTTATCCAGCATTTTCGCAAAGCTCTTTTTCTCGCGGAGAAGCTGCTTTTATGGCAAACAGACCACAGGAAGCAATTACCCATCTTGAAGCAGCCATAAGGGAAGATCCTGCCCATGTCCAGGCTTTTTTATATCTTGGTATAAGTTATCTTCAGCTTGATCGCAGGGACGATGCCATTTCCATATACCAGCGCATACTTCCGCGGGCCGGGGCAGAAACAGCAAGAATTGCTTTTAACCTTGGTAATGTATATTTTTTAAACAGGGATCATGTATTAGCCATAGAGAGTTACTCTCAAGCGCTTAATGCAAATCCCCTGTTTTCCACAGCCTTGTTGAATATGGCAAATGCCAAAGTTGCCATGGGTCGTTATAATGAAGCTATAGAAGATTACGAAAGGTATTTAATGCTGGAGCCCGGCTCTTCGCAGAGCAGTCAAATAAGAAGGCTAATCAATTTTATCAGAGATGAAGCTGCTGCAATGGAAAGACGCGTGCAGGAAGAAAGGGCAGCCGAAGAACAGCGCAGATTAATTGCTGAACAAAACCAGCGTCTGGAAGCTGAAAGAAGACAGCAGCTGCTTGCTGATATTTCTGCTTCACTCCAGGCTGCAGCTGAAGATCTGACAAGCCTTTCTGCTGGAAACGAAGGCATTCAGGGTTATGAAGGCCAGTTTGAGCTTGAGTAAAAGAAGAAGAGAGAAAAAATGGATAACAATAAACTTAAAATAACAATCATAATTTCGATAGCAGTACTGGTTTTGCTGATATCAAGCCTTGGGCTTTTCTTTGCTTTTAGGGGTAGCTCTGGCATAAATAGTGATATAGTTGAGCAAAGAAGACAGAACACAATAGCGCTTGCTATGGAATACGCAAGCATGGGCGACTTCCAGCGGGCTTTGGAACTGCTTGATGCCATGCTTATAGATAATGTTGATGATGAAATTGTGCGCCAATTAAGAGCTGAAATTCTAGCAATGAGGGCTTTGGCTCAAGGCCATGATGGAAGCATAAGTGCGGATACTGGGAGTTTTACCGCGAGTGTAAGTGCGAACACTGGCTTTTCTGATAACGCTGGGCTTGATGCTGCTGCTGAACGCATGGCTCAGGCAGCTGCAGAAGAAGAAAGGCGCAGGATACAGGAAGCAGAGCTTTCGCGTGTTTCTGCAGAAAGGCGTGCACAGATGGAAGCGGTTTTAGACCTTATATCCGAAGGCAGGCTTGCTCTTGAACGCGGCGATTACAGCGCTGCTGCAAGATCCTTTGCAGAAGCCCAGAACCGCATACCTCCAGGAGACGATAGGTTTAATGCCCAGGTTCTCGCTGAAATCTCAGATGCCTGGTATTCTGCAGGCAATAACTCAACACCCGAAGGCCGTGATGCGCTTAACAGGGCAGAGGCTCTGGCAAGGCAGGCCATAGGCATTGATCCCACACAGGCTCTGCCGCATTACACGCTTGGAAGAATAAGCCGGGATCGCAATGATACAAACAACGCTATAACTCAATTTAACGAAGCTGCCAGGCTTGACCCCAATAGTTTTGTTTACTCTTATGAACTGGGTCGTACATACTTCAGCCTTGGCAGGTTTGCAGATGCAAGGCAGGCTTTTGAAAACTCGGTGCGTATACAACCCAATAACGAAACAGCCTGGTATAATCTTGGCGGCACACTGCGCCAGCTTGGCAGACAAGCTGATGCGCTTTCAGCTTTCAGAAGAGCTGTGTCCATAAGGGCAGATTATGTTGCAGCACACAGGGAGATAGGCCGCATCCTTGCAGCTTCCAGGGATTTTAGAGGTGCTATAGATTCGTTTAATACAGCATTAAGGCATAATCCATCTGACCTTGCATCAATAAGGGAACTTGGCGCTGCACAGACAAGCATAAATAACTTTACCCAGGCAGAATCATCATTTAACAGGGCTTTGGCAATTTCACCTGATGACCCTCAGACCAATTTTAATATGGCTGTTGTCAAACTGGAACTTAATAAGCCGGGCGAGGCTCTTTCCTTTGCAAGAAAAGCTGCGGACGCTGTGCCTTCCAATGCTGTTTATGCATATACACTTGGCCAGGCTTTTGAAGCAGCTGATGAATTTGAGAATGCGATCAATGCATACAGACGATCCATAAGCCTTGATCCTTCTTATGTTAAACCCATGGTAAACCTTGGGAGTATATACCTTGAATACGGTTTTACCAACGAAGCACTTAATTTCTTTCTGCAGGCGCAAAACCTTGAACCTGCTTCTTTTGAGGTAAACAATAACCTTGGAAATGTCTATACAAGACTTGAAAACTGGAATTTAAGCGTAACACATTATGAAAGAGCCTTAGCAATCCAGCCTGCAAATACAACTGCCAGATTAAACCTGGCAAGGGCGCTTGTAGGGCAGGGACAGCTGGCTCTTGCTGCAGCAGCTTACAGGGATGTAGTAGCTATTACCCCGTCAAACTGGGATGCTGTTTTCGAACTTGGAAAAACCTATATCAGCCTTGGAGAATCAAGTCAGGCAAGGCAGACATTGCAGGGGCTTATTTCCGGGAATCCATCGTATAACAACCGCGGCGAAGCAGAGAGAATACTTGCGAGTTTGTAATTATCCAGCTATATTTAAAGCCATAAAGGAGTGGCAGTATTGGCAATAATGCTGCAGCCAGCACAGGGAATGCTACGCTTACCATTACTGTCTGTAATACCATTGCTTGGACAAATGCCCAGTTTAAGGTTTATGTTTAAACTATCCTTCCCCTCTCCATGACCGCTGTTCTGTCGCACAGATAATTGACAAGGTCTATGTTATGCGAAATAAACAGCAAAGAGAGTCCCAGTGTCTTGTTTAGGTCTTTGAATAGGTTTACAATCTGTAGGCCTGTGGAAACATCAAGGGCGCTTACAGGTTCGTCAGCAATCAAAAGGCTTGGTCGAAGCATAAGGCTGCATCCTATACAGATGCGTTGTTTTTGGCCGCTGGATAATTCATGGGGAAAACGTTTTTTGTAAGAGCTGTCAAGGCCGACCATGTCAAGCATCTTGTCAACATTGCTGTGCCTTTCTTTTTTTGTAAGCTCTATACGGCTAGCCCTGTTTACAATCAATGGTTCTTCCAAAAGCCAGCCTATTCTTTTAACAGGGTTTAAGGCAGCACCAGGATCCTGGAAAACAGCACCCAGTTTTAATGCCCTCTCCTTAAACCCAGCTTTACCATCAAGACCTTCTATAATAATATCGCCGGAATAATCAAGGAGGCCTAGTATACATCTTCCCAGGGTTGTTTTTCCGGAACCTGACTCCCCTGAAAGACCAAATACTTCACCCTTAAAAATTTCAAGATTTATATTATCCAAAACCGGCTTTACTGTTTTTTTTCCAAACAAACCCATGCTGCGGCTTGTATAAAAATTAGATACATTCTTTATGCTTAAAAGAGGAGCACTCATACCTGCTCCTTTTTATGTGTTTTTTCTAGAAGCGCGTTTAAAAGAGAATGTGTGTAATCGTGTTTTGGAGAATTAAAAACTTCTTCTGTACTGCCTTGTTCAACAATTTGCCCTTTATACATGACAAGAACCCTCGAGCATAAACTTTTTATTATCCCAAGGTCATGCGATATAAAAAGCATGGCTGTATTTGATTCTTGGTTTATGGTTTTAAGCAGATCAATTATCTGATCTTGGGTTTTTATATCAAGGGCTGTTGTGGGTTCATCTGCGATCAAAAGACCTGGCTCTGAGATCATCGCAAGTGCAATCATAACGCGCTGGCACATACCGCCTGATAGCATGAAGGGATATGCATCTGTCAGCTTTTCCGGGTTTTCAAGTCCAAGTTTTTCCATTAACTTTATTGCCTTTAAGCGGTTCTGTCTGCGGTTGTTTGAGCTGGCATTTCCGTCTTCTTGAGTGCTATGAATCTCAAGGCTCTCTGTGATCTGCTTCCCTATCTTCATCAAGGGGTTAAGCGAAGAAATAGGTTCCT
>Ga0099364_10006237_pt1 | contig 17421 bp, 23 predicted proteins | sample TergutTh196P3_FD_73070 | JGI IMG/M metagenome (GOLD analysis project Ga0099364, IMG submission 73070) | Microcerotermes parvus P3 segment gut microbial communities from Pointe-Noire, Republic of the Congo - Th196 P3 | ecosystem: Host-associated > Arthropoda: Insects > Digestive system > Gut ...
AGGCTCTTGCATTAGATAGCACTTACATCAAAGTTCATCCTGATGGTACAGGTGCGCCCAAAAAAAGGGCCGCAAAGTATCGGCAAAAGTAGAGGCGGTTTAACGACCAAAATACACTCGATCGTTGCCGATGAAAGTAGCCGATTATATGTATCTTGCTGTTTGTATTAGTAGCAGAAGATATTGAAGTAGAATTATTGATAGTAGAAGTAGCGAAGGGCAAATCATTGATAATGGACAAGGCTTATGAGGGAGATGAGTGTCGTGCGACGGCGAAAAAGTGTGGCATGATTCCGGTGGTTCCTCCGAAGAGCCACCGCAAGGAGTCGTGGGAGTACGATGAGGAGTTGTATAAGGGCAGGAATGTTGCGGAGCGTAACTTCTGCAATGTCAAGCAGTTCCGTCGTGTATTTACGAGGCATGACAAGTTGGATGAAACTTATAATGCTTTTATTGCCTTCACAAATATCGTCTTTATGAGAAATTAGTGTCAACACGCCCTAGTTCGAAAGGATGCAAACCTATAGACGAAGTAGTTAAACAACTAAATTGGTATCTGGTTGGTTGGTCGAATTATTTTGGTACAGGACATCCCACTAAGACATTTAGATTGTTGAATTTACATGTCTTTAGACGCATGTGGCAATTCCTACAACGAAAGAGTCAGCGTCCTTTCAAACCACCTGATGGGATGAGTTGGTACAAATTAATTTTTGACAAGTTAAAAGAGCATCGACTCACCGCAAGACTCGCGTGCAAGCCTTGCGGTGAGTGCATTCATGTCCGCCGGATGGGGGAAATCCACATGTCCGGTGGGAGGAGGGGCGAGGAGGCAGAACGAAATGGTATGCGGCTAGTGAGACACAGAAGGGGAAACCCGGAAACAGAGTTATGCCGAAATCTAAAACAAACTGTCACCTTGTCTACTCGACAAGAAATTTCACGAGCGGCACTTCCGGCGATGTCGAAACGTCTGTAATCAGCGTTGCAGAAACACTGCCGCCAGCATGCCACGCCACATCCGAAAAATAGCTGGCGACCTGCACACCCGGTAACGAGTTCACGGAGTTCTCGCACGTGCGCTGAAACTGCGCCGGGGTCAAAGGACTATACGTAATACTTTTCGTTAACCGATTGTTCTCTGCCGAGCAGGAATGTTTGAGAAGAGTCACTTGGATGTTGCGAGGCTGGGTGTCATGGTACAGATGAGTCAACGGCGGTATTTTCTCGACATGGAGCCGAAAGTATTCCTCTACGTCGGAATCATCCCCCCAGTCAACCGCAACATCAAAAGGGATATCGCTGGCATTTCTCGGATAGCCGTCAATGTATAAAAAGCACTTGTTTGTGATCATCTTTTTACCAATACCGGCACTTCCAGCCGGTGCTTGAAACATTTCGTCGATGTGAGTTGGAGTGTAGAACCTTTGTGTCCCCGCCGCCTCTTGGCACGTTCGATGGTGTACTCTTCTCTCAAATAGTAAGGGGCACGCTGGTCATGTTCGGTTCCGTAGTAGTGCTGCACATTCCCGGCCTCGATACAGTAACCGTAAGGCAAGACTTCTGCCTCGAACAGCATCGGATACCGCCTGCCTGCATGGTCCTTTTTGTAAAACAAACTCCTGAGCCGCTTGGTCAGATGACCGTTTTGATCGGTTTGTAAATCACTGACGACAGCCAAGGGATTCACTATCTCTGCTGCCCCCGAGTTTTTGACGAGTTTGACATAGACCAATTCATAATCGGGAAAGACAATATCTTCCGGCCGGACATACCTGTCTGTAGCCTGCACGCTTGAAATTGATCACTCCTGAAACTCCAAAACCTCTTCCATGCCGACATAAAGGTTGACCGCAGGCTGCCCATCAATCGCGGTGCGGTATTGTCGCGGAGGGATAATCTCGTAACAGCGGAAGGCTTTTTCAACCATCAAGGCCCCCACAATGGTCGGCAATCCGCCCGTGAGGATGGGTTCTCCGTTTCCGTCACGAGCCACCTCCCAGGCAAGGTTCCCGAATTCATCCACTTCCTGGATGGTGAATAAAATCGTCTTCTCCCGGCAAGCAACTTTTTCACCGGGCACCGGTCCCATCTCGCACTCGACGATCTCAGGCACATCCGGTATCGGCGGGATGACCGGCAAGTCACACCGCTCGGATTTTTCTTTGGAAAAGATCGATTCTTGAGACATGGGATGTTAGGCGTTGGGCAAAAAACCTTTCGAGGCGAATGGCTTGGGCGAACAGGATCATACAAAACTTATGCAGTGTGTCCGTTACATGCCGAAACCCTTTTTCCTACTCGGGAAAATCATTCCGCAACGGGGCAAAGAGTTCAAAATACGTTTCCTGCCCCAGTGAAAGTGTTGCTTCAATCATTGTTTCAAATGATCGTCTCGGCGGCGTGCGGAGTTCTCCATGATCCACGCATGAAAATTGATCAATCTTATACGTTTCCCGGCAATCGAACCGTTGGGTATGCCCTTCGAGACCGCATGCTTTGATGAGCCGCAGAAAAAGGAGAAATCGAAAGTCCCGAAGGGTGGCATTTTCTGTCCGTCCAAACAGCATGGTATCGATCCGCTTCGTCGCTTCATCGTAAGGAGCAGGAACAAATCCCGGTGCCGTATAAATCGGAAACCGGGAGTCCGTAAAAAACTTTTGAGGACGGTTCTGTAAATGAGTCCGAAAGTGGTTGATCATGGTTCCATTGACTAATTGTTTGCTAACAAATATCGCCGCCGAGGTTACCGACGCTGATGGTAATGCCATGTTTTTCCGGCTCTGCGGTCAGCCAAATGGCGATCGTCGCCGTCATCCGCACATGGGGTCTCATCGCACCGCAGAAGGCGTATAAAACTTCGCTCTCATTGGGAAGACCATCTTTGCGGAGATAGTTTGTCGGGATCGTTTCCTCTTCATGGATCATTGTACCGGAGGCTTCTGCAAACCCTTTGGAAAGATCGGTCGCAACCTCACCCTGACCCAGTCCGCCGACCGCCCCAAATTGCAACCGGTTCCCCACTCGCGGATAGATGTGGCAGTTGTAGCCGGGACAGAAGAGGAGCGGTTGGTTCACGATCGTTTGATGCCCACCGGGTTCCCCCTGTTGCCACCACTTGGCCATTCAAACCTGGATGAGTTTGTATTTCGTTTGCAGATATTGTGTTAACCGTTCCTTGATGGTGACGGACTTGGCATACAGTTCGACAAACTGTCCGATTAGAGCCGCAGACGTTTTGGCCAAGTCACGGAGTTTTTCATAATGGTCGATGTAATCCTGACGGTGGCAGCATGGAGTGCAAGCGTTTTGGAGGGTGATTTCTGCTTTCTCCAGCTCTACCTTTTGTGCGATGAGGTCTGTTTCGGCGCATAATTGCGTCAACCGATGGCAACTGCCGCTGCTGCATGAAAAATTGCCCGCAATCATTTCCCTATTTTCCAAAAAACGAATCGAATTATTGATAAAATATCATAGACGAAGCAGAGCCGCAATCTTACGATTGCGGCTCTGCTTTGCGTACGGTTCTGCCAAGTTTCCATCAATAATGTCGCTCGCCGCCGAAGAAGCATCTCAAGAATTGGTTTACGAACAATTCGACCTGCCCTCCGAAACCATGCATTTTAACTGCGACGGCTATCATAACGGTTGCCTGCTCGAATTCAAAAAGAGCAACCGAATCACCGTTAACGCCGCCATGTTTCAGGCCATTAAATATCTGAGAGTGTTTACTTAAATATAGCCAAGAGTTTTTCTTACAATTTTTTGAACAGTTCGGTATTCGTTAGAGCATGCTAAATTCGTAAAAAATAATCCATCATTCTTTCACACTTCGATACGGCCTTAGTCCTGCGTGCAAAACGACTTAAATGATGTCTTGTGTTACTATTATCTCGCTCAATACAAGCCGTATAAGCCTTGCCGACCACATGCCTTTCTCCAGGCAACACATTCGCAAAAGCATCCTAATCATTCGTCTAAAATGTGCAACTCGTCAAATGTTTGACTTTATCCTACTATCAGCAAAAAGTTGCAGTAGCACGATTGCCGAGCACCCAAGCCACGGTTCACCTTCTACTACTATCAACCGCTTTGAGGGCCCAAAGTTTTCTTTTTTTTACCGATAAAATGCCACATTTCGTCAAACTCCATTTCTTTGATGTCTTCGGCAACCGCCAGATCAGGCAGTGATTCGCCGAACTGGCATGTCCATCTATAAACCATTGCATAATAGATATTTAGGATGCGTCCGAGCATGCGAAAAGAGCCTTTTGCCATTACGTAAAGCAAGATGCACAGGTTTTTTTTGCGATGATTTTTTCGTTGGTTCGGTTATCGCCTTCGCGGAATGTGGCATTGCAATCTTTGCTCTGGAATCGTTGTTTTCCGGCAACGATTCCATTTTTAACAAACCGTTGGCTCTTACATTTTTACCGGCTAACATCGCAAAAACTCCATGAAATCTCAGGAAACATGCAGAGGACTATAACACAATCTATATTTGAGCCAACACTCTCGCAAAAAAAGGAGTTGGCATAGATAATAGTATATTTTACCATTACCGATATGCATTTCGCTATGCAAATCAAGGTTTCTCGTCTATCGTCGGCACAGATAAAAAAGTTGCTCGATTTTTCATTGCCGGAGTCCCGGCTCGCACCGCCGCGGAACTTGTCGGCATCAACCGCAATTCCAGCAATCTTTTTTGCCATAAATTGCGCACCATCATTGCCTACTTTACAGATTTAGAATCATCTTTTCTCCATGGCGAAGTAGGAGTAGAAAAATCCTACTTCGGCGAAGTGCGGAAGGACAAACACGGTCGCGGTGCCGCAGGTAAAATTTCTGTATTCGGCTGTTTAGAACGCAAAGCTAAAGTCTATACACAGATGATTTCTGATGTCAGAGAAAAGACATTGATGCCGATGATACATTATAAAATAAGGTCTGAAAGCATCGTCTATACGAATAACTTTAACTCTTATAATGTTCTTGATGCTTCTGAGTTCAAGCATTTGCGTATCAATCATTCAACGAAGTTTGCTGAAGAGAAAAATCATATTAATGGTATAGAAAACTTTTGGAGTCAGGCCAAAAGATATTTGCAAAAATTTAATGGCATTCCTAAACATAGGTTTCATTTGTTTTTGAAGGAGTGCGAGTTTCGGTTCTATTACGGCTCGCCAAAACTACTATTGTCGACACGCTAAAAATTGGATTAGAATCTACCAAAAGCTGGACAAAAAATGACAATTATCTATGCCAGCCCCGAAATAAATACAAGAACGCTCGCTGTATTTTTGGACCGCCGTATACAAACACTAAACAATGCTACTCATACTTGGCAAGCCTTTGACCAGGTTGCAATGACAACGGGTTCCTTTGGTAACTTCAATTCGTATATCAACGGCACTAATCAATATGCCTGGTCGATGGTTGCATTTCCTAATTTATACCGATGCTTTACGGAGCAAAGCAATGCTTATACACATGGCACAGCTACTTGATATTACAATGGCGGCACTTGACGGTCAAACAAAAAACGAGCCAGTACGAGCAACTAAAGCCGTTTTATCATAAAATCCAATGAGCAGAAGAGTCTGCATGGATTTATTATCGGCAGCTTGAATAATCACAATGCAAGTTACTGTTATGCCAATTGCTTGTCGACCGAAGGTCCACCTATCTGATAGTAACATTTGGCAGCATTTGAAGGAAGTAGAATTTGAACCAGCCGAACAGCTACTTGATATGTTGATTTTGATGGTTATCCGACAGTTTCGCAGTTGCAAATCACGGTGTAGGATGTTATGCGAGCGGCTGGGGCGACAAACAATGCGCCGGCCTATCTATCGCCAATGCAGGTGTGTGGGCTTGCGGTGAACGATTGATGGATTGAAGTATGAGTTGTTCCAATTCTGAATTCTAGCATTAAAAAAAGGCGATGAGGGAGTGCAGATGCACTTTCTGTAAACCGAAAAACACAAATCCCTTGCCAAATGTTCTATTGATTTGGTCAAGGGATTCCATCATAAGGCCGTCCACGCGTTGTCTCCGGCACTTGATGAACAAGATTGTAACCTACCTTACCGTCCTGACATTGAGAATTCGATTAGCCGAAATCAAATCGAACGTCTCCGAAAGCACACCATTCAAGCCCGGCACCGTTGCCACTGCTCGCACGACAAATGTATATCGCGTGTTCGGAGATAAATTCGTTAAAGTTATAGTAGTTCATACTACTTCTCCTACTTCAGCACTCGTAACAGACTGCGTTCGTCTTGTATCATGATACACTTCTATTATATAACTAATCGTCGTACCCGCTGGCATTCGTGCCGTCGGTACTCGCCATTGAAGCGATACCGTATCCGAAGTTGCCGATGCCCGTTTGAGAAACGGCATAACACGGGTAGCAGTGAAACCCTGTGTCGTTGCTCTGATAGTAGAAGTAGCAAGATTTTCCTTGCCGTTTCTAGCAGTGATAGTATCTTTGCCGTCTGCATTTTTGGCAACAATAGTAAATGAGTAACGCGTGCCAGCATCCAAGCCGCCGATGGTGATGCTGCCAGCCGAACGCAAAACGGTTAGTCTATGCGTTTCGCCGCGTGCTTGGTATGTAATTTCATATACCTCATTCCGCAATGCAGCTTTACTATTGGCATTCCATGTGAGAGTAATACTGTTGATAGTAGATACACGTGCATTCACTCTAAACGCAGGTTTCGATGGATCGTTCACTGGTAAAGATTGTGATGAAGTTGTTATTGCATTTGTCATTGCAGTGCCTGGACTATCTGCATCCATCGCTGTTAAGCGGAATTCATAATTTGTGTTTGCCTTCAAAGCGACTATCGTTGCAGTTGTTGCTCCTCTTGCAATGGATATCCATGTTTGCCATGCATTGGTGCCTGCTACTCGGTATTGAAGTAGTTGTTCAGTTGAACTTGTCGGCACGTCCCAGGCGAGGGTTATGGAATTGCCTGTTTGTGACGTGCTGCGAAGATTCGGAGTTGGAGTAGCAGTAGCATAATGTGATGCTACTGAATCTATATCACTGCCAGCTCCAATGGCAATGACGTGGACATAGTATTGTTGTCCCATGGTGAGACCGGTGAGGTTAACTTCTGTATTACCGTCCACGTTTCGTATTGCACTATTGCTGAAGTCCTCGTTAGCATATTCTACTCTATAACCAGAAGCATTTTCTGCTTCATTCCATGTGATAATCAGTGACGTTGCACTTGCACTGGTTGCCGTTATGCTTTGTGGTGTGGTTAGTTGCATTTCAACGGGTGCTGTAGGAACTGTTCTTATTTGCACAATATTCGACGGCGAGGAAGTCCCAACGGCATTGTCGGTGGAGACACTGTACTGGATTTCATAACCCGTTGCGTCTGTTACGGTGTTCCTCTTTAGCGTCACGGAATTCGTTGTTCGGTCGGTACTGTGTAAGCCAGTCGGCGTGGAAAGTAACGTTCTTTCAAAAATGGAGGTAGACCAATCGGATGGAATTGTATTCCGTATGGTACGAATTTGAATTTCGTACACTGTGTCGGCGGTAAGCCAACCGCCGAGCGTCAGACTAGAACGCCAGCCCTCAGTTGCAACAGTGCCCGTCCATGACGTGGCGCCAAGGAGCCGGTGGAGTTGTAAAATAAGGACTCCTGTCGAGATATGTATATCCTTCCAAGCGTCCGTTGTTCCCGAGTGCATACGAGGTAAATAGAAAAGGCGCAACGGTGGTAGCCCATCCGACAGCAAGATTTTGGAGCAAGTTTGGTGCATTTGCCCCTCCAAAACTGTCATCAAAATCGGTAACAAGCAACGATAGAAAATAGCCGTTACTCGTGGGTGACAATGCTGTATCATAGACGGCCCCCTACATGGTAACCATGTGTCCTCCCTGTCAATTTGAATCTGTGCTACTGTTATACCAACCAATTGTCAAACCAACGGCAGAGCCGTCTTTCAATTTATTAACGGCGGAAGTTATGCCGCTTGCGGAATTAACAGAGATATATTTTGCAATACTCTGATAATTGGTACTGGGATAAAAACCTCCCGATGTCGTATTTATCGGCTGTGTCCAACCTGCCTGCCGTAATTGCGAGTAATGAACCATTCATTTGCAGAATAAGGATTACCCGGTAAGTTGGTGAAATTTGAACTGATGATGTTTTTTGCAAAACATCGTCGATATGCAGGGAATCGCGTGTTGCATTGAGAAAAACACCGCCGAAAGAGACATCACCTTCGGCAATCGCAACAACTCCAGATGCTGAATGTCCTGTAATTTGCAATTTTTTGCTACCTAGCATAACTATTGTAACGCTACCGTACGATGAGGCGTTAATGTCAATCACTAGCACGGAGTTGCCTAGATTGATTATCGAATTGACAGAACTTGTCCGGATAACGATAAGGTCATCTTTTTCCGTCGTACCCGCTTCTGTGATGGCATTGCGGAGAGCCGACGCGGAAAGTTAATTGGCATTGATTTCGATATAATTGTACCTTTCCCAGTCATTGCCGAGATATAGATCGCTGTACGTTGTCTGGATGGCCTGAAAGAGGTCTGCCGAGAGCATTTCGCGTCCTTCGAGTTCCTCGACGCGGGCAATATGGCCGCGTTTGCGTTTTTCCTGTTTGGCTTTGCTCGCAGAAGTAGAGGATGCGAAATAGTTTCCGGATAAACGATTGATGATATTAGAAAGCATGCTCATTGTTGGAGGATGTAAATTGATTCAAAAGTGAAGGGTGCTATAGTTAATGGGACAGCCCAGTGGTAACGGCGAAAAACCGTCGTTACTTCCGGCTCTGCGAGCGGGCTACTCCAGCGTCCAAATTCGGACGGTGCCGGAAGTGAATGCTGCAGTCGTAAATCTCTGCGATGGAGTTCGGACAATCGTGCCAGTCGTTACTACTTTTCTTCCATCGGGAGAAAACGTAACCGTGTCAATTTGATGGAAATCATCACCTCTTAGCATTCTTCGTTCCGTCAACGTTATTGGCGTTTTATTCGTCCCGAATTCGGCAACGATGAAGGAACTTTGAGCGACTCCGATACCGTGAACCGCAAATTTCCTCTCGTCAGGTGAAAAAGAGAATTGGTTGTTTCTGTTATTGTTGTCAGCAGTCAAATTGCGAATCAAAGTTCCTGATTCTACATCACAAATTCGAGCGGTATTGTCGTCAGCATAACCTCCTCCCAAAAAAATCCTCTTCCCGTCAGGGGAAAAAGCGGCTGAGTTGGTATTGCCGGTATGCGTCAATGTGTGCAACAATCTTCCTGATTCGGCGTCCCAAATCCTAGCGGTTCGGTTGTTTACATTACCGCCTGCTGTAACAATTTTCGTTCCGTCGGGAGAAAACGCAACGGAATTGACACCGTTCGTATTTCCCGTTAAAGACCGCAACTCCCTTCCCGATTCGGTATCCAAAATTCGGACGGTATTGAAATTTTGTCCATCTCCGATAGCAATTTTACGTCCATCAGAGGAAATAGCAGCAAAACGTGCATGATCAAATCTATTTCGGAGTGTTCGCAGTTGCCTTCCCGTTGCGGCATCCCAGATTTGAACCCTTCCGTCGGCAAGGGTTGCAATTTGAGTCCCATTCGGCAAAAAAACCGCAGAACTGATACCGTCTGAACGTATTTGTAGGTCAACGAATCGTGGAACTGCCGCGTTTTGGTTACTTTGCTGTGGCTGTGCAGGCTGTTGTGGTTGCATCGTCGCTTCAGATTGTGCCCCTGGACTTCTTCTGTCCTGAATCCGGTCTCGTAGTCTCTGTCCCATTGCTAGATGATCAAATAGCAACGGCAACACGAAGCACAATAGTAAAGAATGTTTGGCAAACTGGTTCAATTTTAATTTTCTCATATATGAGGGTTCCTTTCTGTTAGTAGGGTGAAATTGTTTGCGTGTTGAGGGGATTATGTGGCAGTTTTGCCGGGAGTATCCTAATATGCATGGTAAACTGCATGGGCTAACCGAAAAAAGTGTTAAAATTCCCGGTGATTCTTGCATATTGTCGATGCCGAACAATTCTATTGACCATTACCGGAAAACGATTTACAATGATTCGCAATAACGGCAGTGTTCCCGCTGACTCCCTTCGCAATCGAATGATCGCGGTTAGGCAACGTTTTCCATGAAAAAATTATTCGCATTCTTTCCTTTCATATTCTTTTTCTGCTCCAACGCTTCGGCTATAACATGGCAAGACAAAATCAGTGCCGTCCTGAAACCACACATACTGTCGCAGGCGAACGGCTGGCTCGATGATGCTCCTGAAACCGTTACCGCACATTTTAGCGATCGTAGTGCAGGCGGACGGCACGACTTCTTTTCCGAAGGCGATTTTTGGTGGCCTGATCCCAATAATCCCGGCGGCCCCTACATTCGACGCGACGGTCAGTCAAATCCCGACAATTTTGTAGCACATCGCCACGCAATGGTGCGACTCAGTCGAATATGCGGAGCGATGGCATCGGCATATCGACTTACCGGAGCCCCTAAATACGCCCAACGGATAATGATTCATGCCAAGGCATGGTTCGTCGCTTCTGAAACGAAGATGAACCCAAGCCTGTTATATGCACAGGCAATCCACGGACGTGAAACAGGACGCGGCATAGGCATCATTGATACCGTACATTTGGTGGAAGTAGCGCAGGCGTTGCTGGTCATTCGTCATGCCGAAGGAGTAGATACTGCCGATTGGGAAGCCGTCCAAAAATGGTTTGCGGACTATCTCGATTGGCTGATGACACATCCGTATAGTATGGATGAAAAAAATACATTAAACAATCACGCAACGACCTGGGTGATGCAAGTTGCTTCGTTTGCAAAATTGACAGGCAATGAACAAATACTCGAAATGTGCCGTAACCGTTACAAAGAAGTATTGTTGCCCAACCAAATGGCTACGAACGGTAGTTTTCCTCGTGAACTCAACCGCACCAAGCCGTATGGTTATTCGCTGTTCAATCTTGATGCAATGGTCGTCATTTGTCAAATCCTTTCGGACAGGGACAACGATCTTTGGAATTTTACTACAGCCGACGGAAAAAATATCCTCAACGGTATTGAATTTTTGTCGCCTTATGTTGCAGACAAAGATAAATGGAAGTATGGAGAGGATGTTTTTTATTGGGACGAATGGCCTGTGGCTCATCCTTTTCTCATTTTTGGTGCGTTGGCATTTGACCGGCGGGAGTGGTTTGATCTTTGGGTGCAGTTGGAACATGATCCTCAAGTCCATGAAGTTTTGCGAAACTTGCCTATACGCAATCCTTTGATTTGGATTCCGTAAACAGAGCCGGGGGCGTAAGCCTCCGGGTTGGTTTGACGTGAAACCCGGGGGCTTACGCCCCCGGCTCTTTGTGCGTTTATGCGCGTTGCAGGGCGACGCGGAGAACAAATTAGAACCCCATTCCTCCCATACCGCCCATTCCTCCCATGCCAGCCATACCGGGATCCATGCCCGGCGGAGGTCCCGGCGGTACGTCCTTCGGTATCTCCGTCAACGTACAAGACGTCGTCAACAACAAGCCCGCAACGCTCGCCGCATTCGTCAAAGCCGTCTTCACCACCTTCGCCGGATCAATGATTCCCGCCTCAAACAAATCGCCATACACATTCTTGTCCGCATCGTATCCCTCATTCTTGCCCTTCATCTGACGAACCCGATTAACCACCACGGCACCATCAACGCCCGCATTTTCCGCAATGCAACGAATCGGAGCATCAAGCACCTGGCGGATAATTTTGAGCCCAAACGACTCATCGCCCGCCGTTTCAACCTTATCCAAGGCCTTTTCACTGCGGAGCAACGCAACGCCGCCCCCCGGCACAATGCCCTCTTCGAGAGCCGCCTTCGTTGCCGCCCGAGCATCCTCATAAAGATATTTCCGCTCCTTCAATTCCGTTTCGGTTGCCGCCCCAACATTGATTTGAGCCACTCCGCCTGCAAGTTTCGCCAAGCGTTCCTGCAATTTTTCCTTGTCGTAAGAACTCGTCGTCGTTTCGATTTCCCGTTTGATGGCCGCAACTCGTGCGTCAATGTCCGATTTTTTGCCGGCACCGTCCACCATTGTGGTATTTTCCGAGGAAATCGTAACTTTTTTGCATTTGCCGAGATCGGTCATTTTGACGGCTTCGAGTTGCACGCCGAGGTCTTTATAAATCGCCGTCGCCGCCGTCAATACGGCAATGTCGCCGAGCATCGCTTTGCGTCGGTCGCCGTAGCCGGGAGCCTTGACCGCACAGACTTTCAGCATTCCACGCAGTTTATTGACGACCAATGTCGCCAAGGCTTCCCCGTCAATATCTTCGGCAATAATCAGGAGCGGTTTGCTCTGCTTGCTAACCTCTTCAAGCAGCGGAATCAGTTGTTTGGCATTGGAAATTTTCTCTTCGTGGATCAGGACGAGCGCATCTTCCAGTTCGACGGTTTGGTCATCGGCATTGGTAACAAAATGCGGCGACAAATAGCCTCGGTCGAACTGCATTCCTTCGACGATTTCGACGTAAGTTTCGGACTGTTTGCCCTCTTCGACGGTGATGACGCCGTTCTTTCCGACTTTGACAAAGGCTTCGGCCAGGATTTTGCCGATGGCCGGATCGCCGTTACCCGCAATGGTCGCGACCTGTTCGATTTCTTTTTTATTTTTTTCGCTGACGGGCGTTGCCAATTTAGCGACGGCTTCGCAGACGGCAGCGGAGCCTTTGGCGATGCCTCGGGAGAGGGCCATAGGGTCTGCACCGGCGGCGATCATTTTCAGTCCTTCGAGGTAGATTGCTTCGGCAAGGACGGTGGCGGTGGTGGTGCCATCGCCAGCGACGTCATTGGTTTTTTTGGCGGCTTCTTTAACGACTTGGGCGCCCATATTTTCTTCGGGATCGCTCAAAGTAATGTCTTCGGCGACGGTTACGCCGTCTTTGGTAATTTTGGGTGCTCCCCAGCCTTTATCGAGGACGGCATTTCGTCCGCGGGGACCGAGGGTGCTTTTGACGGCACGGGCGAGTTTGGAGACACCGGCGACGAGCGGTTGCCTGGCTTCTTCATCGAAAGAAAGTTTTTTGGACACGTTGTTATGCTCCTATTTCGTGAAAATCTTGTAATTGTGTTAAATGGATGAGATTTAGAGCAATTTTTGTGCCAAGAGCGGCGGATTGCTCTAACTCCGTGATTTCCGTCAGTTTACCCGATTTTTGGGAAAAATCAAGTCTGCCAATCTGGCAGGGGTGTAACCGGGGGGCTCTACTTAACCGGGGGGCTCACGCCCCCCGCTCTTGCGCAAGTATGCGGCTCCCAAGTCGGCTACGCGACGATGTCGCCCGGCGGTCGACATCCTACCTTTCGTCGGAATGACGGTTTTTCGCAAATCCCTACTCCGTTTGGCCGACGGCATTGGGATAGAATGTCCGATGGCAGTCATCGCACGATGCCGCCATCGCCTTGAAGGCCGTATCGTATGCCGTATAATTGGCCGTCCCGATGGAATCGACAAATTGATGAGCCGCAGCATTGACTTTGATGGCGGCATCACGGAAATCTTCGCAATACTTTTTCCATTCCGCAACGGCATCCGGCTTTTCCGTCTGCCCGACATTCGGGATGCTGCCCTGCGAAATCGCAGCCAACGCAGCGAGATGACCGAGCACCTGCTGCCGAGCGAGTTGCGTTCGGGCATTTGCACCTGCCGCAACTGTGTTGAACCGGTTTTCTGCATTGGTCAAACGGTTTACCGCAGAACTCAAATTCGGCAACGCTTTCATCAGCGGAGACAGGTCCGCAACTTTATCCGTCCAAGCAAGCGGTTGGCCTGCACTCGTATCGGTTAGCGATGCTTGCAATGCGGCAAGTGCTTTGTTGCCGTCTTCCAAGGTTTTGGCGGCGGCAAGAGCCCGAGCGGCAACGATGATGTGCGAGGCCGACGCCTTGTATTTGGAATCTTCCTCGGCCAGTCCGACGGCCAGGGCAATCGCTGCCAATGCGCTCACATCCCGAACGACGATGGCGGCATCTTCTTCGTATCTGGGAGTTCCGTCGAGTCTTCCGAGCGCTTCGCCGATTTTGGTCATATAATCATCAATTTGAGCCGTCAGATCGGCGACGGGCGGGAGCGGGATGGTTTCAGCGGCGTATTTGGCCCGAGCGGAGGAAATGGCAGCGACTGTCGGTTCATCCGCTGCATCGTTTTCGATTACATTAGTTTCGGTTTCCGCGGGCACTGCGGGATCCGATACGGGAGCGTCCGGTGTGGCTTCCTTTTCTTGCAGTGCGGCATGGAGGGAACAGGCTTCGCAACCTGTTTCTTTGTCTTCGTGAGAAACGGGCTGTAGATTTCCCGGCTGGACAACAGTTTGCGTGCAACCGACGCAAAATGCAAGGGTCAGTATGGATAGTGTCAAAAGTATTCGCATGGTGATTTCTGTAAGGTTAGAGTTGCGTTAGCGTACCGGCATTTATTCTAACAAAACCGAATGCCGAATGCAATGGGCTCGGTGAACGTTTTGCACTATTCCTTAAGCCGCCGGTACAGCGTCCGCTCGCCGATGTCCAGCATTCGTGCGGCCTCCTCGCGGTTGCCGTCCGTCGCCTTCAATGTCTCCAAAATGAAAAGACGCTCCACTTCCGCCATTGGTCGGCCAACCAATTCCGCAAGCGAGGACACCTCCGCCGTATAGTTTGCAGACTCAACGCCTATGTTCCGACGGCTCACTCCCGACGGCAACGAGACTTCTCCGCCAATTTCTTCCGGCAAGTCATCGACATCAATCATCCCATCGTAATCAACCACCACCATGCTTTCTGCCGCATTGCGAAGTTGCCGAACATTGCCTAACCAATCGAAACCGAGTAACAATTTCCGTGCCGGCGGAGCAATCCCGCGAATGGTTTTATCGTACCGTTTGGCAAATTGCCGTACAAAATGGTCCAGCAAGACCGGTATGTCTCCCGAACGTTCCCGAAGCGGCGGAATACGCACCGTAACGACTTTCAGCCGATGGTACAAATCCTGCCGAAATGCGCCCGATGCGACCGCTTCTTCCAGATTTCGGTTCGTTGCCGACAAAATTCGAACATTGACCTTGACCGTATTGTTGGAACCGACCCGCGTTACTTCGCCGTTTTCGAGAACACGGAGCAATTTAATCTGCGTCGGCATCGGCATATCACCGACCTCATCGAGGAACATCGTTCCGCCGTTGGCATACTCAAATTTGCCAAGCCGATCGGCAGACGCGTCCGTAAAGGCTCCTTTTACGTGGCCAAAAAGTTCGCTTTCCAAAATGTTTTCGCTCAACGCACCGCAGTTCAACGCAACGAAGGGTTTGGCCTTTCGCAGGCTGTTTTGGTGGAGCGATTGGGCGAAAAGTTCCTTGCCGGTTCCGGTTTCGCCTTGAATGAGCACGGTCGCGTCGGTCGGGGCAATGCGGCGAAGTCGTTCGACAACGGCCAGCATTTGGGGACTGTTGCCGAGCACGCCGGAAAACCCGAATTTCTCATCGAGACGCTGCTGGAGATCGCGGTTGATCCATCGGAGTTTGGAACTTTCGGCGGCTCGTTCGGTAATCGTTCGGAGTTGTTTCAGGTCGAGCGGTTTTTGCAGGTAATTGAATGCTCCGAGACGCATGGCTTCGACGGCGATTTCGACGGAGTTGTTTGCGGTAATAACGATCACTTCGGTTTCGTTTGCACCGGTCGAAGATTCGGGATGTTTAACGGCTTTAAGGATTTCGATTCCGCCGTCGGGCCGTTCGAGCATGAGGTCGGTGATAATGACATCGAAGAATTGTTCTTGGATGATTTTCAGGGCCTCTTTTTGGGAGTGCGCAGTCTGACAGGATGCGCCGAGTTTTTCGAGGCTGGCGACGATAACATCGGCGTGATTTTCTTCGTCATCGACAACGAGGATCGCAAGCGGTACTTCGGCCATGGGAGTATTTTAGCATAACGAAGCGGCACCCGAAAGTGTTCGCGGAGTCCGCCGCGTACGCCGCAGAAGTTGCGGAAAATTTTTCACGAAGCACGCAACATCTCAATCGGTTTCCACGCATTCAAGCCGCCGCACTCATGCACATGCTTTCGGCAAAGACAACCCGAATACCAATAAGGCCCCGCCGTGTCCGAATCAATGTCGAAAAATTCCAACTCATCAAATCCCCTGGATGCTGCAATCGTCCCATCCCTATTCCGATGCAAAAACCAAACATCCGTAGGAGCCATTTGGTCGATAAAATGGGAGTCGCTGCTCGTTAAAAAGCATTGTTTCCCGATCGGTTTTTGAACGTGATTTTGAACGAGTTCGACAAACGTCAAAACTTGCGATCGGCCCATAAACGCAGTGGGCTCCTCAAGGCCCATAAACGGAATGGATTTTGCGGCTTCAAGCAGAAATAAATGCGACAAGAGCCTTAATGTGCCTTCCGAAAGTTGGGTCGCATAAACGGCATTGTGATAGCCGTGTACGTTGAATGTCAAAATGGTTCGCCCGAGTTTTGTAACTTCAAAATTGATTTTTTCACATCCGGGAAACTTTTTGCAGATCGTACGCAAAAGGCCCTCAAATTCAAAGGGGTATTTGGCTTTCAGTTTTTTGATGTTGTCCATAAGGATTCCGCACGGTGTGCCTTTGAAATCCGAGGCCACTGGCTTGGCCGCATTGCTGGACACATAATTGGCGACAGAAAATTCGTGCAAACAAAATTTGAGCATCGAAATATCTGGCATAGCATCTACTTGGGCCAGAGCGGCCAAGCCGAGATGCTGATGGTTAATGCGTTTGACGGATTCCAAATCAGCGTCCCGACTCGTCCCGGACTGTATAAACCGGTTTTGTTTCTCACCATTTTGGAACAACAGGATGGGCCTCGGTTGCGATCGGGACCATTGGTCGCGGTAAATGATTGCTTCCGTTTCGATAAATGGAGAGCGTTGCCGTCTGTCGTATGCGATGTGGAGAATGTACGTAAGTGTGTGCGTGCTTTTAGGGGGCCTATAGACAATGCCGATCGCGATGGGGCCTTTCCCTCCGTAGTTGTAAACGGCCTCGAAACCGCCGCGTTTTACAAGAGCGGTATGGATTCCGCAGCCGATACAGTCCGAAAGAAAGGCAAACGTATCGAGGATGGTGCTCTTACCCGTCCCGCTGTCGCCGGCAAAGAGCGTTAGCGGAGACAATTTATAGCTGGTTTCATTTTCGCCGATGCCGGTTGCAAGAGTATTTTGGAAGCAAGAACCGATGGTAATTTGGCGCAGGGCTTTGTAGTTTTTGATCCAGAATCCTTCAATATGGGAAAGATAGGCAGAATGGGGGGGGGGGGGGGGGGGGGGGGGGGGCAAAAAAAAAAAAATATGAGGTTTGTGGGGGTCTTAGTATAAAATTTTTTTTTTTTTTTTTTTATA
>Ga0099364_10006239_pt1 | contig 17420 bp, 10 predicted proteins | sample TergutTh196P3_FD_73070 | JGI IMG/M metagenome (GOLD analysis project Ga0099364, IMG submission 73070) | Microcerotermes parvus P3 segment gut microbial communities from Pointe-Noire, Republic of the Congo - Th196 P3 | ecosystem: Host-associated > Arthropoda: Insects > Digestive system > Gut ...
CGTAAGATTGCGCCGCACTTGTGCGGCGCAGGGGTACATGCACCGCACAAGTGCGGTCGCTAAAAGGCGCGGACGCTAAAACAACACGCCATTTTTTGGAACAAAATCATGAAAAACTTCGACTTCGAACAACTTTTCGATAACATCGCCCAATCTTTTGGCGACCGAATTTATTCGGCGCACGCACCCCGCACAAGTGCGGTCGCTAAAAAAAGAAAACGCAGCCGCACCTGTCGAATCGAAGAACTCGAATCACGAGAAATGCTCGACGCAGCAACGTTTGCCGCCATTCAAGCACTTCATCCCGACCTCAATCTTGGTGAATACGAGGAGTACAACTACATCGAAATCCAAGTTACCGGCAATCGGGCGGACGATAATACTGCCCTCCGCGGTGCAATTACTACAGCAGGTACGACTGAATTGAATGACATCATCGTTGTCCGTACCACTGCTACGAATAATACCATTGTATCGTCACAGGACAGTTTAGTCATTGACGTTGCCGCTGAGTTCGGTGATGTCGTTATTGTCGGTTACGGCGATACCGATCTTACGCTCGACGGGGGTAATGAAAAACGTGTGTTCGACATTACTGCCGGGACAACGGTCGGTTTGGCGGGACTAACAATTACGAAGGGTTATGAAGAGTTCAACCGGGACAATGGCGGCGGAATTCGCAACGCGGGGACATTGACGATTACGAACAGCACCATCACTGATAACGTAGCGGACGGCAGCGGCGGAGCAATTTACAACACCGGAATCGTAACGATGACGCATAGCGAAGTATTTCAAAGCCTCGCAAGGGATGTCGGCGGAATTTACAACAGCGGTACAATGACCATTGAGTACAGTACCATTAGAGACAGTTCAGCAACGACCACCGGCGGAGGAGTCTTCAGTAGTGGTACATTGACCATCTTGGGTTCACAAATCAGAGATAACGAGGCTGGCACAGGCGGAGGAATATACAGCAGCGGAAGACTCATTATTGATGACAGTACAGTTTCAGGAAACTCCGCGACAGGGAATGGCGGAGGAATATACAGTGGAGGCAATTCCACCATTGTTGGCACTACAATTTCAGGAAACACCGCAACAGAGGATGGCGGCGGAATCATTTTTGAAAACATTTCCAATGGCTTAACTATACAGATAGACATAGAAAATTGTGCAGTAACAGACAATTCATCAGGCGGGGTTGGCGGTGGAATTTATTACCTCGCTAGAAATACTAGCATTTCAACGACAACCACAAACGCCGCAATATCGAACAGTTTGATTACAGGAAACGAATCAGCACGCGGCGGTGGAATTGGTATTCGCGGTGAGAGGACTGGTAATGGAAGTGCGGTGGTAAACGTAACAGTCTCCCAGAGCGACATTTTAGGGAATTCTTCTACCGGTAATGGCGGGGGGATCGAAGCCACTGTTGGTGCTAATGGCGGAATTGCTAATATAAACACTGTAAACAGTGTCTTAGCGGGCAACGAGGCAGGCGGCGACGGCGGAGGAATCTTTTACGGAGCGAACGGAACATTGTTTGTTTCGAGTAGTACGATTGCCGGAAACTCGGCGGCTGCCGGCGGCGGATTGCGGCTGACTACCGGAAGTTGGGTACTCTACAATACACTCATTGCAGGTAACACCACAGGCGGCGATCTTCGGGTGGACTACTCTGACAGCACACCCGGATTGGATCGACAAGCCCGATACAATCTCATCGGCAATGGGGATGAGCAGGATTTTATCAATGACGGTGCCTCCGGCAACATCGCTGGAACGACGGCGAATCCGATTGATCCTTTGTTTGCCAGTTTTGAAGGGATTAACTGGGCGGCTTGGGATTTACGTCTTCTTAATGGTTCGCCTGCCATTGACGAGGGGAGTAACGAGTTTGCTCTCGATGGCGTGGGCGGCAATCAGTTAACGGTGGATAGAAACGGCGATGTGCGGATTTTTAATGCCACCGGTACAGCAGAGGCGACCATTGACATAGGAGCGTATGAAAATGACGGCACAGTGATTGTGCAACCGCCGGAAGTGCCGCTCAACCTCCGCAGTCCCAATCAGACAGAAACAACGATCGACTTGGAATGGGACACCGCTGCTCGTGCGACTCGTTACGATATACAATGGCGAATGTCCGGCGACGCAAATTGGACATTGGTTGCGGGAATTACCGACCTCTTTACGGTCATCGGCAATCTTCTACCTGGTACTCTCTATGAATTTCAGGTTCGCGGTGTGAATGACAGTGATGTCTCCGCTTGGAGTGCTATCTTACCCGTGAGTACTGCCGGTGACGTTACGGTGCCGGTCTATCCCCAAAATTTCCGAGCAACGGCGACGACGTTGACCAGCATCTCTTTGGGTTGGAATCCTGCTGCCGGAGCAACCGGCTACGAAATTCGCTATCGAGTGGAAGGGGAAAATGCTTGGACGGGTTTGCATCCCGTCGGAGCCGTTACGGCGACGACGATAGAAGACCTTTTGGAAGACACGACTTACGAATTCCAAATCCGCACGCTTGCCGGAACGGAAGTCTCCGAATGGAGTCCCACTGTTACGGCGACGACGGGGACCGAAATCATTGACAATCAACCCGACACTCCGACGGGTTTACGTACCACGCTGCAAACGACGGAAACAATTACTCTTCAATGGAATGCACAAAGCGACGCAACCAATTTTATGATTCAGTACCGGGCAGAAGGCACTACCGATTGGACGACGCATCATTCCCGACCGGCGGGTACGACCGCCGTGCTGGGCGGATTGACAGCAGGGACCGTGTATGAAATCCGAATCTGCGCCCTCGACGGAAACACGCCGTCGGAATGGAGCGACTCTATTAGAGTCAGCACTTATCCCGCCGCACCGCAAAACTTCCGCAGTACCGCTCAAACAACGAATTCTATCACTCTGTCTTGGAATGCCCAGCGGGGCGTGCTTGCCTATACACTGCAATATCGTGTAGAGGGAACGACGGCGTGGACAACAACGGCGGTCGCACCCTCGGCAAATGCGACAAGGGCAACGGTTAGCGGGTTGACGGCGAATACTTCGTATGAGTTCCGATTGACGGCAAGAAATGTTAGCGGTGAGACCAGCGGAACGACCCAAGCCGCGACGACCGGCGCCGGAACGAATAAGAACAATAATCCGATCAAGCCCAAAGTGAGCAAGGCGAGTACATTGAGTACCGTAACCTTGACGTGGCAACATCAGGCGGTTAATACCGAGTACGTAGTAACGGGCACGGGTATTTCGCAAGAGCAGGTTAACACTACCGTGAGCAACGGTGTTTATACTGCGGTGATTAGCGGGTTGAAAGCCGGTACGAGTTACAAGTTTTCGGTCACGGCAAGCAATGCGGAAGGGAAAACGGCGGTAACGAATGTGTCGGCAAAGACCGTAAAGTATGCCGCTCCGAAAGGGGTGAAGATGGTCAAAAATTCGGCAACGATAAACTCGGCGGTGCTGTCGATGCCGACGAATGTGTTACCGGAAACTGACCGATATGAGATAAGAGTCTTCGCCCCAAAGTCGAAGACGGCGAGTGCAACAATCGAGTTGCGGTTCGTCAATGGTGTTCTTGTTGGACAACCGACGGTGTTGTCAGGTACGGTTTCGGCGAGACTCAACGGTAATGGTCAGTTAGTGTTGGGCGGTTTGTTAGCGAACACTAAGTATTCTTTGCAGGTTCAGGCGTTTGCGGGGACGGTTCCTTCGGGGATTGCGAAGACGAGTGTCAAGACGTTGAAGTATGCGGCGGTGAAGATTAACCGGGTGGATTGTTCTGTTGCGGTGCCGACGGTGAGTTGGAGTCTGCCGAAGAACGCTAATGTTGCGGACTATCAGGAGTTTGTGGTCGAAGTCTATTTGGCTTCGGACAAGAAGCGGAATCACAATTTGATTGACACGACGGTGAGTACAGGTCGTTTTGGCGGAGCGGTAACAGGTTTGAGTACGACGATTCTCGGCTTGGAGTTGGGCGTGAAATATACGATCCTTGTCAAGGCGGTGTCGGCGGATGGAATTAACCAATCGCTTCCCGCTCAGACTTCGGTGAAGTTGCAGTCCTAACGGTAAAACCTTTTTTTACCGCAAAGTACGCAAGGAGCGCAAAGAGAAAAGTGCAATCATTGGCAGGGTGTGTAAAAAATTTGTGTGTATCTTCAACATTGCGCAAGCGAGCGGGCAAGTGAGAAAGCGAGCGGGGGGCATTATCCCCCCGTTGGACTCCCACACGTTTCGCAACCCAACGAGGGGCTAACGCCCCCCGCTCGCTTGCACTACATCCACTCTATTTTTACACACCCTCATTGGCATTTTGCAGTATAGCCGCCTTTACAATCCTAGTTCCCGAAGGACTCTTTCAGTTTCATCGGAGACTTGAAAAATATCTTCAGGAACGGTCAACGGCGAAAACCTTGCATCAGGGATCGGTTGTCCATTAAGAACAACTTTGTAAAACGACTCTTGAAATAACGGCGTGAGATGCTCGGAATCTTCCGATGCTCGGCGCGAATACCGAATTTTATAGGGGAAATCGTCGAGCTGTCCAAGCCAAATTTCGATGTCGCTAGGAAACTCCGCCGGATAGTGCCCTTTCTTGTTCAGACCGCCGAACTTTTCCAACAGTTCTTTGTGATAGACGTTCCGAAGAGTGCCGGTCAATTTCAATGTCGGTACAGTTCCCTCGTCGTGTAAATTTTCCTGGCTGGGCAAAGAAAACTCGTAAAATCGGCTGATTTGCCGCATGTTTCCTGCAAGCCCCCCTAGACGACGCACCTCGCTTACATGGGAAAAGAATACATCTCTCTGCATTGTTTTGAGCCGATCTTCCAATTTTTTCAGGTCAACGGTATTAAACGATTTTTCTCCCTCAATGGAAACATACTGGCTGATCTGATGTATTCTTCCGTCTTGCGTAGCGTGGCAAACGAGGGTCATTTGGTTTGGCGCAACTTCATTTGCTGTCGGCGAATTCATTGTAAAATTGATATCCAGCCGGTACACGGACCGCAAAAAAGTTTCTTGCGTTGCTTGCGGCAATGCTTGTTCTGCGTACAGTCCTCTGGCAGCATATTCTTTGCCATCCACAAACGTTTCGATTCGAATTTCACATTCGACGTTACGCAGCGTCAACAGTTTTTGCAAAGCGTTCCGAACGTATTCGTCTCCTTCACCTTGGGCAAAGACAATGCTTTCTGTCAGGGTCAGGATTCCAATCAAAGTTCCGAAAATGAGGCGGTATTTCATACACATCAATGAGTGTTAACGTAATGTCCGTTGCCGTAGCGGTCAAAGATTACATATGGTAGAATGCCGGTGATTGCTCTTTTTTCTTTGTGAACCATTGTTCTCTTTATGCTTTTATGGTTAAAAAGGGATTATACCGCAAACGGCATGAAATTGTCATTTGCGTCCCTTGCGTACTTTGCGGTTAAATCCTTTTTTAACCGTAAAGTACGCAAAGGGCGCAAAGAACAAAACGTTCCATTTGTTTCCGTTTGCAGTATATTTTGCATTATTAGAGGTTCCATTAACAATCCGCAAAAGGAAAATCAGCAAAGAGCGGAGAAATTTCTATCGGCGTACCCTCTGGTACGATGACGCCCGCCTGTTTTAACTGCGCCGCATACATCGACGAAATGTCCCGCCGAACAGTCTCCGGTGAGTCCGTTGGCGAACCCGGAGCGTTTTTCAGCGGGGCGTAATGATTCGGCGGATCAACTTCCACGACCACCGCATTCTTCGCAGAAGGCAGCAGATCAAAGATAAACCGCTCAAACTTGAATGCGTTCTCCCGCTCCGGCTTGACACGTTCACCACTCCGCACATCAACAAAAGGAACCTTCTTTTGCGCATAGTGAAACGGCAACGATGCCGTATCCTCTGATGCCCTTTCCAACAATTCTATATTAAAGACGTGCACCGCAATACTTCCTGCCCAAATTCTGAGCGAACCGTCTGAGTTTGTCTGCCTTCCAACGGACTCCGGCAGATCACTGTATTCAATAACATAAAGCCGACCGTCCACTTCGACGATGTTGCCGACTCTATCTGTCGGCGATTGCTTGCGGATCACTTGGCTAGTCAGTTCAGAGCCGCTCAAAATGTGGTATCCCAAAAACTCCGGCGAACCGATACGCACCAATGGATTGTCCACCTGATTGTAAAACAGATACTCAATACCTCGCCGTTTTAATTGCGTCAAAACAGATGGGGAACCTTTCGTGATTGCCGAGAGCATTCCGCCGTGTCCGTCGGGGCTCAATGCGACGCAATTTTTAGAGTCGAGCAGCACTTTTCCCTCCTCTATCGAAACCGCCGGCATGGTGCCTTGGCAAAAAATGAAGACATCTTCCGCAGAGAGTCCGAAATAGTTTTTGTCTTGCAGGAACTCAACCGTTTCGTTATGCGTTGCCGGACTGGTCATAATACAGTAAGGTACCCGATATCCATACCGTCGGGAAAGCGCCAAAACTTTTTCAAAATGAATTTGAAAAAGCGTCGCACCTGAAACGGGACCGATAGGATACATTCCCTTAGGATGAGGAAAACCGAGCCGGGTTCCTTGTCCTCCGGCAACGAGAGCGCACGCAACTTTGCCGGTACGGAGGGCATACTCACTTGCTTCGACGGCTTCAGCACTGCTAATCGGCTTGGACGTTTTGCACGGAGTCTGACTAGTAACGGTCGAAAATTTGTAGCCGGACGGATCGTTAGCACGGTCGGCAAGCGACAGTATTTCTACCGGTTCATTCCGTCGGCTGTACAGTTCGGCAATCAGTGCGAAATCAATACTCTCGATTTGTGCAAAAAGTCCGCTCTGTTCGGACTCGCTCAAATCGTTCCAAAAGGTCAGGAGATGTTCCTGTCCGAAAGATTTTAGATGTTCGAAAAGTTTTTGTTTCATAGAGGAATCCAAACGCTAACGACTGCGTCTTGCTCTCATTTACCTAATTCCCGGCACAGCAAACTGCGAACAAAACTCGGCGATCTCCTTGCGGATGACCGCCGCTTCATCGTCAATACGATCAATGTTTCGACACACACGGTCGATCCAGTCCGCTACTTTATACATGTCAGTTTCCTTCATTCCCATCGCCGTCAACGAAGGCGTACCAAGCCGAACACCGCTAGTAATAAAGGGACTACGATGATCGCCCGGTACCATGTTGAAGTTAGCAATGATGCCCGACTTTGCCAACGCCTTCGCCACATCTTTGCCCGTAAACTCGGCTTTGCGAAAATCCAGCAACAAAAGATGCGTGTCCGTTCCACCGCCGGATAAAGCATATCCCTTCGCCAACAGCGCCTCGGCAAGAGTTTTGGCGTTCTTCACAATTTGCCCAGCGTACTCCTTGAATTCAGGAGCCGACGCCTCCTTAAACGCCGTCGCCATCGCCGCAATGACCGCGATGTGCGGACCGCCCTGCAAACCAGGAAACACCGCCCGGTCAAGCCGTTGAGAAAGATTCAATTTGCTGTCAGGGAAATACTTCGATTGCAATCGGTCTTCAATCTTCGACAGTAAAAAGCCTGCCCGGGGTCCCCGCAACATTTTGTGGCTGGTACTAGTAATGACATCACAGTACGGCACCGGATCAGGATGGACGCCCGCTATAATCAAAGAGTTAATGTGCGAAATGTCGGCAACGAGATAAGCGTCCACTTCGTCGGCAATCGTCCGAAAATCTTTGTATTCAATTCGGTGTGGATAGGCAGTCGCTCCGACCCAAATCATTTTAGGACGATGTTTCAAGGCAGTTTCACGGATTTGATTCATGTCGAATCTGCCTGTCTCAGGACTGGGACCATAGGGAATTTGTGTGTAATTGATACCGGAGAAATTGACTTTCCAGCCGTGCGTGAGGTGCCCGCCGTCAGTAACGGGCATTCCCATTAACTTGTCGCCGATGTTGAGCAGGGCAAGATAGACCGCTTGATTGGCGGGCGAACCGCTGTACGGCTGCACATTGGCATGTTCTGCTCCGAAGATTGCTTTTGCTCTATCGATGGCAAGGGATTCGATTTGGTCAACATATTTGTTGCCTTCGTAGTATCTTGCGTGGGGATAGCCTTCGGCGTATTTGTTGGTCAGCGTTGATCCGCAGGCTTCGAGGACGCTGTATGATGCGTAACTTTCGGACGCAATCATTTTGAGTGTACTGGATTCAAACTGCGTCTGCTCTTGGATGAGGGCGTAGATTTCGGGATCGGTCTGTTTCAGATGAGGATAGCGTTCCATGTCCGTTGATTATCGGCTTCGGCGGTAAAAAGTCAATACGGTAACGTCGGTAAGGGTGTGTCAAAAATTAGCGGGTATTTTCAACATTGCGCACGAGCGGGGGCAATGCTTAAAATACCCACAATTTTTTTACACACCCTTCGTCTTGGTAAAATCTGCAAATGTCTGGACTCGAATGTTTTTTTCGGTAAAATAACGGGCGAGTTTTCTATACTAACTAGAAATGTCGAAGTTAAAAAAGGAACAACAAAAGAAAAGAAAGAAGGAACAAAAACGCAAGGAACGCCTCGGCAAACACCGGGCAATGCTCACAGCACTGGGACGTGATGACGGTTTTCTCGAACACATTGCCGACCTGACTCTGGAAGGCGATTATAAAACAGCACGCGGTCTGCTCCTAGAATACGTCGAAAAGTATCCGAAAAATGCCCGGGCATTCGGTACGCTCGCTTCCGTTTGCGCCTCAATGGAAGACTATTCCCACATGTTTTGGGCGGCGGAACGACTGTTGAACGTCGGACTACGAACATTCGAAGATTACACAATTTACCATACCGCTTGCGTTGCCAATGCAATGCCGGCGGTACTTGTTGCCTGCGAAGAACTGTTGAAACGCCGCTTTCAATTCCAAGGTAAAGAAAACATCAACGAACTTCGCGAAGAACTATTGACTTCGTTCAGAAGCAATGCAGCGCGTGATGGTGTTGATGTATCAGTCTACACTGATGAAGATTTGCTTACATTGATGCGCGGACAAGAGTTATCCACTCTCTATCTAGGTATCAAGCATTTTGACGAAGCAATTAAAATCTGCGACCAAATGATCGCCCGCTTTCCGTTCTTTGCGTCCCCTTACAATAATAAAGCTCTGGCGATTATGTACGACCGCGGTCCGGACGCCGCGGAATCGTTCTTGCAATTCACACTGGAACGGCATCCTGACAACATGTTTGCGATTGCCTTCAAAATACGGCAACTAGCACTGCTCGGCAGACATGGAGAGTTGCCGGACTATAGTCATCGGCTCGCAGAAGTACCGATGACTTATCCTAATCCATTCGACTTCTACAACGGAAAAATCGAAGCCTTTGCCTGGGCAGACGACTTGGAGCGAATAGTCGAACTTTATCCTATTGCGGTCAAAGAAATCGGCGATGGTTGGGATATGACAAGACTGCCGTGCGCACTAACGACACACTATGCTGCCGTCGCTCATGCAAGGCTGGGCAACCGTAAAACAGCAATAGAACTTTGGGAATCGATACCGCCCGGCACGATTGAAACAGCCGCTGAAAACCTCGAAGACATCCAAAAGCCGATAGAAGAACAAAACGGACCCTGGTTTTTTTCCGACGATCATTGGATGCCGATGCAGTTCTATACCATGTTCCGGCAGGATAAAAATATGCGTAAAGCGATGGAATTGGAAGACGAGGAGGAGAAGGGTGACCAATTTCTCCAACATTCGAAAGTGTTCTTCAATCGGGCGTTTACTCTTTTTCCCTCTTTGGAAAGTACGCTTGTGGAAATACTCCGGCGGGGCGGTCCTGACAGTCGAGACTGGGCGCGTTTGTTCATAGGACTACGTGAAACACCCAAGTTTAAGGCGGCAGCGATAGAATATGTACAGGGGCAGTCCGGTTCGGATAAGTGTCGGCATAAATATCTTTCGGTGCTTGCAGAGGCTGAATGGTTTGTGCCGGAGGGGGCGATCCGGTTTTGGCATCAAGGAGAATGGCGTAACATCGAAACTTTCGGCACTCAAATCTATTTTGAAGCGGTGGAAATGGTTCCGCCGCTTTCGTCGGCGGGACAGGAGCTGGGTGCTAAAGCCATGGAACTTGCACGCAAAGGCAAGTACGAAAAAGCCTTGGTCTTGTTAGAGAAGGTTAATAAGCGTGAGCCGGGCAGGGCACCGATCATGCACAATATCGCCACATTTAACTTGGCGCTGGGCAACAAGGATATTTATGATGAGATCATCGACGAGTTGGCGCAAAAGTTTCCTGACTACTTCTTTCTCAAAATTGCACTGGCAAAACGGCTCATAGAACAGGAGCAGTACGATGAGGCGTTCAGTATTTTAACAACATTGCAAAAACAAAGGGAAATGCACATTTCGGAGTTCAAGGCGCTGCAAGGGACAATAATTTACTGCCATTTGAAGAACGGCAAAATAGAGGCGGCGAAGTCTGTGTACGATTATGCGGCGGGTGTTATCGATGAGGATTTTCCTTCGTGGGCATCGTTTCGATTAGAGGCAGGATTGCCTATGCTCGAACTACCAGGGCGATAAGAGCATTTTCCGTGAAATATGTATAATAGACTTGTTCCATAACCTCGTCATTCCCGCGAAAACGGGAATCTAGAAGAGGATTTTGGGGCGTTTCGCCTAGATTCCCGCCGTTGCGGGAATGACGATGAAGTTGTCTGTCATTTCCCGTGAAAGCGAGACTCTGGACGTACGGGCTTACATCCTTGGCAGGGAAAAAGTTCACAGAGTCCAGAGCGGAAGCTCTGGCGCTGTCGCACCGGGCTCTGTTTGTGCTTTGGTAATTTTTTACCGCCAACCCTGTAAAACCAGACGAAATCTTACGTTCTTACGGACGCAGTTCTGTTAAGATTTTTCTGCTGGGGCATCAATTCCGAAATCTCTAACGGTAAAAAGAGGATGGAAAGTATAACCTTTCGATTCGAACATTTCGCCGCCCCCTTCGAGACGGTCGACGATGGCTATCACTCCGTCGACTGTAACACCGAGGGCTTCAACCTTTTCAATGGCTTCGAGAGACGAACCGCCGGTGGTTACGACGTCTTCCACAATGACAACGCGGTCGCCAGAGGTGATGGGACCCTCCACAAATTTGTCAGTACCGTGTCCTTTACTCTGCTTACGCACCATAAATCCTTTGAGAGGAATATCCTGGTAAGCGGCAACGGTAATGACAGCAGCGGTAATTGGATCAGCCCCGATAGACATTCCGCCGACCGCCTGCGGCATTGCCTCGTGCTGCAAAATTTCTAGGATCCCTTCGCCTATCTGTTTTGCACCAACGGAGTCGAGAGTAATTTGCCGGCAATCAAGATAATAGGATGCCTGTTTGCCGGAGGCAAGTGTAAAATTGCCGAATTTCAATGCTTTTTCCAAAATCAATGAGCGTAGCAGTTCTCGATCGTACATGTCTAACAGTAAAAATAAGGACTGTCAGCGGCAATTAGAGCAGTTGCATAACCTCGTCATTCCCGTGAAAACGGAAATTGTGTGAGGTTTGGAGGCTTCGTCTGAATTCCTTCCCTTTTGGGAATGACGCTCTGGGTTAAGCAACGGGGCTATTATAGCCGTGATGGTTTTTTCTGATTGTTTCGCACTTTTGGGGCTTGAAATTGTGTCTTTTTTCTGGTGTTATGGCTAGTAAAAAGACCATAATGTCATTTGTTTTGACAAACAAGGAAAAACATTATAGTCGAGGAAGCCGCGACAAACTCAGCCGCCACAAGAGAGCATACCATAGTTTTGCCCATTGTGGAAGAGCACCAAGCCGAATTTATCGATAATTCGATAAATTTTCCTAGGGTGTATCAAAAATTAGTTGGTCTTTGGAACATTGCGCAAGAGCGGGGCAGCGTTAGCCCCCCGATTTTGTGCGTGTTGGTTCAAACTCACCTGGGGGCTAATGCCCCCCGCTCTTGCGCTGCACCCACTTTATCTTTACACACCCATAGACTCCGTTCTCCGCTGCTCTGTTTACGGAACCAAAAAAATTATGGTATGATAGAGGATGTGTTATTAACTTCAACCCTCTCAACAAATTTCTATGTCTCCATCATCTCGCCGTCTTTTTCTGAAGAAAGCCGCCGCTCTGACCGGCGCCGGCTTGATCGCCGCAGAAAATCTGCCCCAAACACTCGCCAATACCAAAGTCGTGAACGTCGGCTCCTTTTTAGGGAGAAGAGATATGTCCATCACCTCCTCTGAGTTCGGTACCACTGCTGCCGGCGAAAGCGTCAACATTTACAAACTCGACAACGGACAAGGCATTACCGTCGAAGTTCTTTCGCTCGGCGGAATTATGCACTCCGTCAACCTTCCCGACCGACGAGGGAAAATCACCAATGTCTCCGCAAACTTAGAAACCGTCGCCGACTACGAAAAAGCCCGACCCTTTTTCGGAGCACTCGTCGGACGGTACGGAAACCGAATCGCCGGCGGAAAATTTATTCTGGACGGTCAGGAATATAACCTGCCGAAAAACAATGGACCGAACTCATTGCACGGCGGACGTAAAGGTTTCGATACCGTCGTTTGGGACGTGCAGCCTTTCGGAAAATCCAGCGTTTTCGGTCGCGGCAATTCCGTAGGACTTGTCCTGAAATACACTTCGAAGGACGGCGAAGAAGGCTATCCCGGAAACCTGGATGTTACCGTCGTCTATCGGCTTGATGCCAATAACCGATGGACGATGGACTACACCGCCAAGACGGACAAGCCGACGGTCGTCAATCTGACGAATCACACTTTTTGGAACCTTGCGGGCTATCCGAACACCAATCACGATCATGTTCTGACTCTCAATGCGGATCATTATTTGCCGACGGACAGTACGCTCATTCCGACGGGCGAACTGGCGCCGGTAGCGGGTACTCCCTTTGACTTCCGCACGCCGTACAGGATCGGCGAGCGGATTGACCAGGTCGAAGGCGACCACTTTGCCGGGGGATACGATCACTGCTATGTGCTGAATCAACCACGTCGGCGTCAGATGACGTTCTGCGCCAATGTGTATGAACCGGCGAGCGGCAGAGTGATGCAAATACACACGACCGAGCCGGGATTTCAATTTTATGCGGGCAATTTTCTCAATGGTTCGCTCAAGGCGTTTGGTCATTCTTACGACAAGCACGGAGCGTTTTGTTTGGAAACACAGCACTTTCCGGATTCGCCGAATCAGCCGGATTTTCCTAGCACGGTTCTGCGTCCCGGCGAAGTTTATCGCACCACGACAGTACATACATTCGGTGTGCGGTAGTGTGTTTAGGCTTCCGTCGGGGGCGTGTGTGTAAAAAAATTGTGGGTATTTTCAGCGTTGCGCAAGCGAGCGGGCAAGTGAGAAAGCGAGCGGGGGGCGTTAGCCCCCCGATGGAGAACCAACACGCTTCGTACCCCAACGGGGGGCTAACGCCCCCCGCTCGCTGCGCCGCTCCCACTTTATTTTTACACACCCGTCGGGAGCCTAATTTTTAACATACAGTTGCGTATAAGGATTTTTCGTATTCGGTTTAAGGAGATAATACCGGTGATTTGCGAGGGATTGCGCTTCCATGTTGAAATGTTCGGCGAATTCGCTAATTTGCAGCATGATTTTCCGTAAATCCTCATTGGACGCGAACTCTGCGGTAACTTGCTCCGGCAAGCCAGTGAGTTCTCTGTTCGTCCGAATGAAAATTTTACCTCCGTGCATGCCGGTGCCGGTGAAGTTTCCGACCGGTACGTCTTCTGTACCGATACCGAAGACGACAATAAGTCCTCCTGCGAGGTATTCTCCCAAAAAACTGCCCACCGTACCGCCGATGAGAATCGCCGGTTTTTTATTTTGGTATTCTTTCATGTGAATGCCGGTTCGGTATCCTGCGTTGCCGCGTACAAAAATACTGCCGCCCCGCATGGCATAACCGAGAGCATCGCCTGCATCGCCGTTAATGATGATTTTTCCGTCGTTCATCGTGTCGCCGACGGCGTCCTGTACATTTCCGTGAACGTTGATAACCCCGCCGTCCAGATACGCCCCCAGTGCGTTGCCCGGCGTGCCGTGGATGGTCAACGTTTTTCCGTTTAATCCTGTGCCGATGAACCGCTGTCCATAACAATCGTCAATACGGACATCCTTCGCAGAAGATGCTATCAGTTCGTTCAATTTTCTGAAATCGAGGTCTTTTGCCGAGATGTTCGTCATGTCACCATATCCTATCGTTTGTCTATGAAAAAAGGCGTCTACCGGCACAATCAATGAAGATTACGCCGATAAACGCCTTCGTTTATCGTGTGCCTAGCAGTGTAGCACGAAATGTGCGAGTGTCAATGCCCCTGTTCCATAACCTTATCTTCTATGGTTTCAAGGGGCTAAATCCCCTTGTTTATCCCTTTTATTTCCCTGACAAAGGGATTTATCCCCTTGCTTGCGGGGTTACGGAACGAGTCCCTGTGTCTTTTTCGTCTTGACGTGTTTTTTGTCAATCATTAGAGTTGTTCGGAAACTTCACCATCCTTGTTTTTTGACCACCCCGCCCTATCGGACACCCCTCCAAAGGAGGGGAATTGAACAGTTCCCCTCCTTTGGAGGGGTAGGGGGTGGTCGCTAATAATGGCAGTTTCCGAACAAGTCTATCATACTCCTTCGTTGCTTTTTTCTTCCTTTTTCATGCGTGTCTAAATTACATGGTACTTTTTTCTTTCAAGAGTTTTGGTAGAATGCGTTACAGTAATTCATCCCATATACAATAAAGGATTTCCAATGGGCATTATGGTAGAAGAGAAATTTTTCTTTCCTGTCAGCGAGGCAGCGGCGCCGCTTTTCGTCGGTATGAATTTCGGCGGAGCATACCTCAAGATCGGTATCATCGACAACGACGGGCGTACCGTCTCCTTTTTCGCAACGCCGCATCACGGCGAACGAGGTCCTGATGAGGCGATGAAACACGCCGCCGCCGCCTTAAAAGAGGTACTAGAAAAGACCGGAACGTCGCCTGCCTCCATCGCCGCCGCCGGATACAGCTTTCCCGGCGCACTCGACCCCAAAACAGAAACGATGAACCGACCGCCGAACTTTCCCGACTGGGAAGGCTATCCGATTATCGCTAAACTAGCGGAGTACACCGGTCTGAAAACGGTAACATTCAGCAACAACGCCAATGCAGCGGCTTTCGCCGAGTACTGGGTAGGTGCGTCGCAGGGTTCGCAGAGCTGTTGTCTGCTTCTACTCGATACGGGCATCGGTTGCGGTATCATCGTCGAGGGGCGCGAAATCCGCGGCGCCAACGGATTCGGCGGAGAGTTCGGACACATGGTTGTCGATCCCTCTCCCGGCGCAAGATGGTGCGGATGTCTCCAGCAAGGACACTTGGAAGCCTATTGCAGTTCATTAGCCGTTGCGCGGCGCACCAAAGAATTGATCGAAGTCGGACATCCAACGTCTTTGAAGGACAGAATTTCGCCGCATGAAGAACTTATCGGTATTGCACGAAAAGTGTACGAAGAAGCCGATAAAGGGGACGAACTGGCAATGGAAATTATTCTCGATACAGCCCGGTTCCTGGGACTCGGTATCGTAACGCTCATTCACACGATTGACCCAGAGTGCGTACTGATCGGCGGCGAAATGATGTTCGGCGGTAAAGGTTCAAAAATCGGTAATATGTTTCTCGACAGAATCCGTGAAGTGGTCGAACATTTGACGATACGCGGGCTGGGACGAAACCTCAAATTGGACTTTGCCGCACTGGGACCGTTTGCCAGCACGATTGGAGCCGCAGGACTTGCTCGAGAGGAAGCAGCGATGTTCTCCGTGGTAGAGGATTGATAACAGCAAATAATATGATAGTCTTGCGTGTGTCATTGTGATCGCGTCTCTGATGTCTCTAATCCCCTTTTCATCATGAGCAAATTTCTTTCCCGTCGTCATTTTCTCGGCACCGCCCTCGCAGTGGGCGTTGCTTCGCCATTTGTCATTCCGCGCTCCGTCCTCGCTCAAAACGGTCAAGTCGGAGCCAATGACCGAATCATCGTCGGATTCGTCGGCACCGGCGGACGCGCCCGGCAACTTATGACACACATTCCTAAAAGCAGGGCGAAAATCGTCGCCGTCGCAGACTGCTGGCGGCAAAAAATGGTCGATGCCGTCAACAACAAAAGGCAAGAAGGCGGATTCGATAACATCGACCAATGGAAACTCTACGACAGCGATCTCGAAATGTACGACAAGGAAAAACTCGATTGCTCCTTCGTCATCACGCAGGACTTCACCCGAACGCTCGCAGGGTGCCGGGCGATCCTTGCCGGAGTCGATGTCTATGCCGAAAAGGCACTCACCACGTACATTGCCGAAGGACGCGCACTCGTTAACTGTGTGCGCAAGAGCAAACAGATTTTCCAAGTCGGAAGTCAACAACGCTCTATGCGGCTCAACCGATTCGGTTGCGCCCTCATTCGGGAAGGAAAACTGGGGAAAGTCAATCTTATCATGGCAAGGAATTACCACAAACCTGAACCTATTCCGAAGGATATGCCGAAGCATGATATTCCCGATGGTTTCAACTGGGATGCTTGGCAGGGACCGACGGAGTATCGGGAGTTCAATCGCGACCTTTTGAATTGGATGCGTTGGCAGGAGTACAACGGCGGCGATATGACGAATTGGGGAGCGCACGGTGTCGACCAGATTCAGTGGGCGATGGGTGCGGACGATTCGGGACCGGTGGAATTGAGACCTATTCCTCGTGAGGAATGGTCTCCGAACACAGGCGACAGAGGAGACAGAGTGGCGACGAAATATGCGAATGGTGTCGAAGTCCGATTTGAACGCGACGGCGGTCCCGAAGGCGGAGCGGTATTCCAATGCGAAAAGGGGAACCTCGAGATCAACCGCAACATTCTTCGGGCGAATCCGCAGGAACTGATAGCTGATGCGCCGGAACCTGATCCGCCGGAGGGTCCGACGTGGATTGCGGTGCAGCACATCGACAACTTTTTCGACTGTATGGCGACTCGGGAACTGCCTGCGGCGGATGTCGAAATCGGACATCGCTCGGTATCATTTTGTCATTTGGTAAACATTACCCGCCGTTTGAATCGGAAACTGCAATGGGATCCGGTTAAGGAGCAATTCGTCGGCGACGACGAGGCGAATAAATTGGTCGATCTTCCGCGCCGTAAGGGGTACGAACTGCCGACGGTTTCGTAGTGTCGTCGCGTAATTAGGGCTGGAAGATTTATTATAGAGGGAACCTCTAATAATACAAAAAATCCTGAGAGTGTTTACCTAAATATACCTGTTAGTTTTCCCTGTAGGGTATCGAATAGTTTCGTCGTGGTCACGGCATGCCAAATTCGTAACGAATAGTCCACCATCTTTTCGCACTTCGATACCACCTTTGTCTTGCG
>Ga0099364_10006240_pt1 | contig 17419 bp, 17 predicted proteins | sample TergutTh196P3_FD_73070 | JGI IMG/M metagenome (GOLD analysis project Ga0099364, IMG submission 73070) | Microcerotermes parvus P3 segment gut microbial communities from Pointe-Noire, Republic of the Congo - Th196 P3 | ecosystem: Host-associated > Arthropoda: Insects > Digestive system > Gut ...
GGTCGACCCCGCATCCTATCCTTTGCAGAAAAAAGGACATTCGTTGGAATTTCTTCGTGAAATAGCGCATCTGCGGCCGCGAACCAATACATTTGGGGCAATCTTTCGGATACGCCATCACATGGCCATAGCCATCCATACATTTTTTCATGAACGCGGATTCTTCTATTTCCATTCACCGATTATCACCGGCTCTGATTGCGAAGGTGCCGGGCAGATGTTTCAAGTGACAACAATGAATCTCAATGATCTGCCAAAGGACAAAAACGGCGTCGTCATGTATGACACGGATTTCTTCGGCAAACCGACGAACCTGACTGTGTCAGGTCAGTTGGAAGGCGAACTGGCAGCGATGGCTTTGGGTGAAATCTATACGTTTGGCCCTACGTTCCGTGCCGAAAACTCAAATACGCCACGTCATCTGGCCGAATTTTGGATGATTGAGCCGGAGATGGCATTTTATGAAATCACCGAAAACATGCAGTTGTCCGAAGACTTTATCAAATATTGTATTCAATGGGCGTTGGATCATTGTATGGATGATATCCGGTTTCTCAATGATATGTTTGATAAAGAATTAATTGAACGATTGCATTTTGTGTTAAGACAAGATTTTATCCGCTTGTCCTATACCGAAGGCATCCGAATCCTTGAGGAGGCCATTCAAAATGGTAAACAATTTGAGTTCCCTGTATTCTGGGGGGCGGATTTAGCGGCCGAGCATGAACGTTTCTTAGTCGAAGACCATTTCAAGTGTCCGGTCATTCTGACAGATTATCCGAAAGAAATCAAATCGTTTTATATGAAACAAAATGACGATGGTAAAACGGTTCGTGCCATGGATGTGCTGTTTCCCAAGATTGGTGAAATCATCGGAGGCTCGCAACGTGAAGACAACTACGATAAACTACTGACGCGGGCAAGGGAAGTCGGAGTGCTTGAGAAGGATATCTGGTGGTATTTAGATACGCGTCGTTTCGGTACGGCGCCACACGCAGGTTTTGGTATCGGCTTTGAACGGTTGATAATGTTTGTCTCCGGAATGACGAATATCCGTGATGTAATCCCTTTCCCCCGGACGCCGAATAATGCTGAATTTTAAACGATTTCTAAATAAAATGAATTTAATTAAAGTAAAAGGAGGATTGATTGATGGAAAGAAAAAAATGGTTGTTGTTGGTTTTGTTGATTTTTGTTGTATCAGCAGCAAATGCGCAATTGCGCTTTGGTCTCAAAGGAGGTTTTAATATTGCATCGGTAAAGTTTAATAAAGATGTGCTGAATGCTGAAAATATCAATGGTTTTCATATCGGACCAATGTTAGAGTTTATGCCGGATGCCGGTATTGGGTTAGATGTGGCGTTTCTTTATTCGCGCAAAGGTTTCTATTCGAAGGATATATCGCGGGAAGGATCTTTTACAAACGATTATCTGGAGGTGCCTGTCAATTTCAAATGTAAAATTGGATTGCCGTTAGTGTCACCTTATTTTGCTGCAGGCCCTTATATGAGTTTTCGGGTTGCGGGCGATGGCAAACAAAATGTTGCCAATAACATTATTGATCAGATCGAAGCCAAAAGTTTCGGAGCAGGATTAAATTTTACTGCTGGGGTGGAGGTGTTGAAAAGAATACAGGTTGGATTGACATATGATTGGGGATTAACGAATAATTATCAAACATTTAATGCGGGTAGTCCGAGTGATTATAAAGGTAAAGAACATACCTGGTTGATTTCGGCGGCGTTGATGTTTTAGAACGCAAATGACGCAAAAAACGCAAATTTGCGCAATTTTTTTATATATTATTTGCGCAGATTTGCGTCATTCGCATCATTTGCGTTCCCTATCAGAAACGATAATCTATCCCGATACCAAATGCTTTATTGGTACGCGAAAAAATATCTTTTGAGATAACCGACTCGGATGAAGTGGCATTTTTAGTCCAATCCTCATAATTCGTAAACAAGTATCCTATATTGATACGCACCGACTCGGACAAATTAACCGCGCCTCCAAAACCGATTGAATAGGAATTTAATGCAAAACTCATATCCGATTGATAATTGTCGGTAACCCCTGTTCTTGTAATCAGTCCGCCTGCGCTGATTAAAAACATTTTATTGATTTTCCATTCGGCTCCCAGCAAAAACTCGTTAATACCGCCGTTGATATATTGTTGTTTACCATTTTGCATTTTAGCATCCGAGTCAAAGAAATGATGATAACCCGCAGATACCGTTATGTTTGGAGCAATATCATATTGAGCGCCTACCGTTAATATGGCCGGAATATCGTAAGGTGTTTTATCTCCATCCGTAAACATACCCGTGTTGTCTTTGGCGGTTTTGTTTTCGATGGTGAGCGCAGTTTTAAATTCGTATTTTACGCCTATGTTCAACTTATCGAAATTGGCATTGAAACCGAGAATGGGCGCTACCCCCGATCCTGATTGTTTACTGTCGAGATCTAAATTCGTAGAAGTCAATTGTCCTACACCGGCGACTGCGCCTTCTGCCTGTGCTGCAACCGAGTTGAATGTGCCTTGCACTGTTGATACTGACATTGCGCCCAATTGCGTTTCAGAGATGCCTAATGCTCCTGCCATTTGAGCTAATTGTTCGGCTGGTAGTCCTAAATTACTTATCGCCAGGTCGCCCATTCCTCCGTCGATTACAGGTTGCAAAGTAGCTGAAACACCCCGCGCGCCTGCGGCAGCAGTGTTGAAATAGGTCGTCATAGTGGATGCTGCCGACATATTTACATTGTTCAAATGACCGATATAGCCATTATCTACAAAACTTGCTCTTCCACCGATAAATGCCGAAAAGTTGTCGTTTATCTGATACGTTGCGCCTAATTGTACGCCGTAAATAATGGAAGAACCTTCCAATTTAGAATCCAGCGAATAGGTTGTTGGAATATTGGCAACGCCTGAAAGTTGGGCAACCGGCGCCGACACTTGCGATTCGAACGAAGGCAATCCTTGGTCAAACGTAAGCGTCCCGCCTCCTCCAACGACGCCAACATGGAAAGAAACCACCCATCTCTCACTTTTATAAGCACCCATCAAACTTGGAATAACAAGCGCTTTTGCTTTACCCTCAAACGCTTTGGTTTCGCTTCCGCCATTTAAGGCAAACGATGCGGCTGTTGAGGTTATTGTCCTTGTCTGGAATGCGCTCTGGTTATTGAGAGAAAAATAAAATCCATTGGTTGGCAATTTGGCAAGCCCTGCCGGATTGGAATACACCGCATCTATTTCAAACGATGCGCCTCTTGCCGGATTGCGCAGAAAATGAACACTTTGATTCGTGTTTGTCAACAACCCCCCTGCAAATAATCCACTCACATAAAAACAACAGGCTACACCTGTCAAAATAATTTTCTTTAATCTTTTCATTTTTCAAAGGTTTATAAACATAATTGGAGGCAAAGATATTGTATTTATTTTAATACCTGCATATTTTTGCACAAAATATTTGATTTTGTGCAAATAAAAATCAAATATGTTTTATAACATATTTTTATATTATCCAAATCAACGGAAGTACATTAATTTTACGCGCAAAATGGAATATTGCTATGAGTGAATAAAGGAAGAACTATCTATAAATTTTCAAAACAATAAATTATTAACAATAAAAAACAGAAATGATTATGGAAACGAAAAAGAATTACACGTTGCCGATTATTATGATGATCCTGCTTTTCGGTATGATCTCATTTGTTACGAACTTAGCTGCTCCGATGGGGGTGGTATTAAAAAACCAATTTAGTGTGTCCAATGCCATGGGGATGTTGGGAAACATGGCGAACTTTATTGCTTATGCTGTGATGGGGATCCCCGGCGGTATATTATTACAAAGAATTGGTTATAAGAAAACGGCTTTATTGGCCATTGCCATTGGTTTTACAGGCGTACTTATCCAGTTCTTGTCCGGGCATGCCGGTCAGTCATCCGCTATGGCGATTTATCTTCTCGGAGCTTTTGTGGCCGGTTTTTCCATGACGCTGCTCAATACGGTAGTCAATCCTATGTTGAATACCTTAGGCGGTGGTGGTAATAAGGGTAACCAACTGATTCAGGTAGGTGGCTCGTTCAATTCTATTTTTGCAACGCTTACGCCTGCATTTGTAGGTATTTTGATTGGTGAAGCTACGAGCGCCCAAATCACGGATGTGTTTCCTGTAATGTACATTGCCATGGGTGTTTTTGCTGTTGTATTTTTCGTGTTATTAGCTGTTTCTATTCCTGAACCTCACTTGGAACGTGCATCCGAATCCCTTGGGACACTCATATCAGGCGCTCTGCAATTCCGCCATTTTATATTCGGCGCTCTTGGTATATTTGTTTACGTTGGCGTCGAAGTGGGTACTCCCTATGTGATGCTCTATTGGCTTTCTGACCCTGCCGTTTCTTCCGTAGGAGCTGCAGCCGCAGGTATTGTCGCGGGAACATATTGGTTCCTGATGCTAATCGGACGTTTGGTTGGGGCCTCAATCGGAGGAAAGGTATCCAGTAAAACGATGCTTGCCGCCGGTTCTATGGTGGCAGTGATTTTAGTCATACTGGCTATTGTTTCACCAACCACCACACAAGTATCTGTTCCTGCATTTGAGGCAGGCACATTATCTTTTATATTAACTCCGGTGCCTATTAATGCCATATTCCTGATATTAGTTGGCCTGTGTACTTCGATCATGTGGGGAGGTATTTATAATCTGGCTGTTGAAGGTTTAGGTAAATATGTAGCAGTTGCTTCCGGCCTTTTCATGGTCATGGTCTGTGGTGGAGGAATCATTCCTGCTTTCCAGGCATGGGTAGCTGACCTTACAGGTTACCTGACCAGCTACTGGGTCATTGTTGCAGGTTTCGCTTATTTGCTTTTCTACGCATTGATTGGCAGCAAAAATGTAAACAAAAACATCAAAGTCGATTGATGTGAAAATGAAATGATCTATTGAGCGAAAACAAATAATCATGGAGATAGAACACGTAAGGAGTCGTTTTATCAAACATTTTGACGGAAGTACAGGGACGGTATATGCGTCGCCCGGGCGCATAAATCTGATAGGTGAACATACGGATTACAACGGAGGATTTGTTTTTCCCGGAGCGATTGACAAAGGGATTATGGCTGAGATCAAATTGAATGGCGTGCAGAAAGTGCGCGCCTATTCAATTGATATGAAAGACTATGTCGAATTTGGTTTCAACGAAGAAGATGCTCCCCGTACAAGTTGGGCCAGGTATATTTTTGGCGTATGTCGCGAGATTATCAAACGAGGTGGTCAGTTAACAGGGTTTAATACTGCATTTGCCGGCGATGTACCGTTAGGAGCAGGTATGTCTTCGTCAGCTGCTTTGGAAAGCGCCTATGCTTTTGCCTTGAACGATCTATTCAATCTGGGAATAGACAAATTTGAATTAGCTAAAATCGGTCAGGCTACTGAGCATAATTACTGTGGTGTGAAATGTGGCATTATGGATCAGTTTGTTTCCCTGTTCGGCAAGAAAGGACACTTGATTCGTTTGGATTGCCGTTCGCTCGAATATGAATATTTTCCGTTCGATCCACATGGATACAAATTGGTGTTATTGGATACGGTGGTCAAACACGAGTTGGCTGTTTCAGCCTACAACCAACGACGTGAATCATGCGAACGCGTTGCCGCCAAGCTAAATGCTGAGTTCCTGCGTGGCGTGACAATGGAGCGGTTACAAGCAATCAAAAACGAAGTCAGTGAAGAGGATTATAAACGGGCGGAGTATGTGATTGGTGAAGAGCAACGCGTGATGGATGTGTGTGATGCGCTTCGAAAGGACGATTATGAAACTGTTGGGCAAAGAATGTACGAAACGCATTACGGCATGCGCAAATTGTATGAAACGAGTTGTGAAGAACTTGATTTTCTGAACGATATTGCCAAAGAATGTGGCGTTACAGGTTCGCGTGTGATGGGCGGAGGTTTTGGCGGATGTACGATCAATTTAGTCAAAGAAGAACTGTATGAACAGTTTATAATGAAAGCCAAAGAAACCTACAGAGGGAAATATAAGCGCTTTCTGAAAGTCTATGATGTCGTCATCAGCGACGGTGCCCGTAAACTTTGTGAGTAATATTGCATGAGATGAAACAAAAAATATACATTTTTTTGATGGTTGTCTTTATGCCTATGCTGTCCGGATGCGATGTGACGAAAGGTTTACAAAGCGCTTTAAATATGAGGCATTGTGAGTACCGGTACCAATCAATTACGAATCTGACAATATCGGGCATGAACCTTTCCAATGGAATTTCCGCGTTTCAATTACCCCAAATTCTTGCTATACTGGGTGGTACGGTTTCTTCCATTCCCCTTGATTTTACGTTGAATTTAGATGTACATAATCCAAATCCTTCACAAGCGGCTTTTCAGGCAGTGCAATATATTATCCAGATTGATGATGTGGAATTTACAAACGGGATGGTGAATCAACCATTTAGTGTGGACGCCGGTCAAACCGCACAATTGCCGATTCAGATCGGCGTCGACATTGCCACCTTGATTTCCAATCATTCCCAATCGGCCATACTCAATATCGTCAAAAACTTTATCGGGGTAGGTACCGAAAAATCCAATGTAACAGTGCAATTAAAACCCACATTCACCGTAGGAGTATCCAGGATTACATCGCCAGTCTATATTCCTGTCAGCTTTTCATTTGGAGGCGCGAAATAGCGTGTTCCATGTCTTCGGGGGTATCTATGCCTATCGTTTCCAGATAGGTGATGGCGACTTTGATTTTATATCCGTATTCCAACCAGCGTAGTTGTTCGAGGTTTTCGGCCAATTCCAAAGGTGATTGCGGCAAACGTACGATATCCCTTAATATGTCAGCCCGGTAAGCATACAGTCCGATATGTTTGTAAAACAGATGGGATTCAGGCCATTTTGAATGTTCTTGTCTCCGGATATATGGAATGACGGAACGGCTGAAATAAAGCGTTTCCTTGTTTTGGTTGAGAACTACTTTCGGCGAATTGGGGTTAAGCAGGTCTTTTTCAGAATCACAGTCTGCGTAGAAAGGCTTGACTAAAGTTGCAATCTGTGTGTCCTGAGTCGAAAAGCAGTTTTTTAACAAGTCGATTTGTTCGTGTTGGATAAAAGGTTCGTCACCCTGGATATTGATAATTATATCGTAGCCGTCGCCTATTTTACTGAAGGCCTCAAAACAACGCTCCGTTCCGCATTGATGATGTGCGGAGGTCATTACCACATTTCCTCCAAATGCTTTGACCGCTGTTTCGATACGGGCGTCGTCGGTCGCTACATAGAGAAGGTCTACTGTGTGTTGTACCTGCTCATATACGCGTTGAATCATAGGTTTGCCCAGCATGTCGCATAGAGGTTTGCCCGGAAAACGGGTCGAGGCATAACGGGAAGGTATGATTCCGATGAATTTCATTTATATTTTTTTAACGTACAAATATAGTAACTTTTTCCTACATTTGTTCGTTTAATCGGGAGGAAATGAAAAAGGTACATCCCATAGAGGCTTTGATAGTGCAAGGCGAACATCAGCAGTTGGACTTTAAATTTGAAGTAAGCGACAGCAAAAAAATAGCGCATACATTCAGTGCTTTTGCCAATACGGATGGCGGACGATTACTGATAGGCGTGAAGGATAATGGACATATCACAGGTATTCAGGGAGATGAAGAGTATTATATGATTGAAGCCGCCTCTGAACTTTATACAAAACCGGTCGTTCCGTTTGTGGCCACCCGCTGGGATGTGAAGGGAAAATGCGTGCTCGAAGTAACTATTACGCCCGGCTCCGACCGACCCTATTTTGCACAGGAAAAGGATAATACATACAGAGCATATATCCGGGTAGCAGATGAAAATAAACCGGCCAACGAAGTGTTGTTGCTTGCCTGGGAAAAACAAAAAAATCCAGCCGGGACATTATTGAAGATTAGCCAACCTGTTGAAATACTGTTTAGTTACTTTGAAAGAAATTCGGCCATCCATATCCGTCAATTTTGTCGCATAGCCCATATCAATTACTACACAGCGCGTAATATCCTGAGCGATTTGTTGGCGATAGGTTCAATCCGTTATGTGGTGAAGGATAACCGGATTCTGTATGAGCGTGTTCCAGGCTAATTATTATTTGAAAACAATCAATTATTGCCCCCAATAATATATTTATGTTGGTCAATTTTAAATAAACACGCCCCTGAATCATAAACAATTCAGGGTAAAAAATCACGCTGATTTTGTGGAATAATGATCATTCCGCATTGACAATCACTTCGTTCAGGTTGTTTATCATGGTTCCCAATAATCTTTCTTCAGGAAGAATCAGATTAAAGTTGTCCCAGAAGTTTTGATCGTAGGAATGTTTTGTTTCGGCAAAAATCAGGGTCGGCGATAAGCGGTCATTTCTCGGAAAGCCCTTTACATCCTCCGTGTCAATTTTACACGTCACCATTTCAAACCAGAAATGTAACGGACTGCTGAAAAGATGATTTTTTTTCCTTACCCTGAAGACAATATCGCCCCGTATATGGTTGATATAATACATTCCATCGGTTGCCGGTTTGTATGAAACAATGTATTTGGCTTCTTGAAGCGTAAGGTTCAGACCATGTGTTTTGCGGGAAATATAATCATTCGTTGCCTTACCGGCAAGTTGTGGATTTATTTCAAACTGAATTTCGACCAAAGCCTTGCTTTCGGCATCAATATAAAGGTCGCCCGTAAACAATGGTTCTTTAACAGACGGTTTTTGCTTGAAAGTGATGACGTTGACTAACCGGTTATCAATTGTCGTGATATGATTGAACATGTAGGCATAGAGTGAGTTATTCGTTGGGTCGATGAAATCGGGCATTTCTTTGATGATATCAAGGACTAAGCAAGAGTTAATTCCCGACTTCATACGGGGTAAGATTGTATCGCTCATTTGTTGGTTGGTGATGCGGCGTTTTTTCATCAGTTTGACCTGGTCATAGTTGGAATCGTACTGGCTACCTGTTTTATACACCTGCAAAACAGCTTCAGTCAAATCAATATTCTTTCTTTTGTATTCAATTCCCTCGCGGTAAAAACTTATCAGATAGGCTGGTTCGAGCGAATAGTTTTTCTCTTTTTGCCCATACATATCGTTGAGTATACGTAGAGGGTCTGAGACGCTTACCGTGATTTCTTCCAGCATGATGGTTCCGGGTTTTAAAAAGAAATCAATCGGTTGTTCGGCCAAAAGAGATGATTCAACTTCTACGCTTTCGTATCCGATATGGGAAAGTTTGAGGTTGGATGGACTGACTGTAACTGGCATGATCAATTGAAATTCACCATTATGGTTAGTCACGGTTGCTATTGTTGTCCCAGTTATTCCAACGTTGACATAGGCGATGGGGTCGAGGGTTTCCTGATCAAGGACTGTTCCCCGCAGTGTGATTTTGTCATTACTTGTTTTCTGCTCCTCCGGCATGACAGCGCTATCTATCAATCTTAGCAGGATATGGTTGCCTATGACATCCATTTGCAGCAGGTTATTTCCTGTAATTGCATGAAGGGCATCACGTAAGGCATATTCGCCTCTTCGAATACTTACTTTTTTATCATTCTCAATGATCCGGCTGTCGTAGATAAAAGAATAACCTGATTGCACGGATACTTCTTTCAAAAGCTGATAAATGGTTCCTCTTCCGGTGGGGAACCTGATTTTTTTGGCATACACATCCCCATCGTCAGCCCGCACATAGATTGCCAAGAAAGCGAATAATATACAGACTATATAACGACATGACAGGGAGTTTGCCAATATGTACATCGTATTTGTCTTATGGGGTAATGTGAATTGTATGTTGCTCTTGAGAATAAGTTAAATTTAGCGCTATACAGATTAACTTAGCCATCAATTCGGGTGTTTCTCCGGAAAAGGTAATGGTTAATTTCCTGTTATCCAATTCCGGTGCTACTTCTATCCGGGTTGAAGTTGCGTACAGATTAATGATTCGTACAATATCAACCAGACGTTCATCTTTAAAATGTATCTTTTCAAAACAGGAGTTAAAAAGATGCATGTCGGCTTCTGTTATTTGCAGGTAATCAGTTTCCAACAATGCAGCTTCGCCGGCTCTTACATACGTTGTTTGGTTGTTTTTCTTGAGTGTGACTTTGACTTCACCGTTCCTGACCGATAAAAGAAAGGCAGACGGATTGTTACTTTTTACATGAAAGAAAGTACCAAAAACTTCGATTACAGCCACTTCCGTATCAATAAAGAAAGGTCGTTCCTGTTGTCTACTGATTTCAAAAAAAGCGTTTCCCTGCAGGGTGACAGTACGTTTGTTTTCCTCAAACTGCTTAGGATAGCGGATGGCTGTCTGTTCGGACAAAAACACAATTGTTCCGTCTTCGAGCGTAGTAGCCAGGATAGGAGCGTTTTGTTCGTTATGTAAAACCAACAAATCATTTTGTTGTGTAGAAATATGTTGTTTCATCAACCATACGGATAGGATGCAAATGCCGAGCATAGCTGCGCTTGTCGCCACCCATCTGAAACCGCTTGATTGAAAAATGGTTTGTATGGGGATTTTTTTTTCGGGTAGCAGATTGTCCTGTTCCAAACGTTTGTACAGATGCTCCCAAGCTATGTCGATTACTTTTTCCTGTTGCTCTTTATGTATCATAATTTGTTTTGTGTGTATTTATCTACTTCTTTGCGTAGTGTCCGGTAGGCTTTTGTCATGTCTGCTTCAACTGTTTTGATTGAAATAGAAAGTGTTGCGGCTATTTCTTTGTATTTTTTACCGTTTATACGGTGCATGTAAAATATTTGCCTGCATCGTTCGGGTAATTTTTTGAATGTTTGTTTCAGCACTTCTTCCAATTCTTTATATTCCAAGATTTCGTCGGGTGCAGCCTCTGTCGATAAACTTGATTGTTTTCCTATATTTTCTTGATATTGTGCTTGCACATGAAGATGCTCCAAATAGTGTAATGAACGGTTTTTGACGGACTTGTACAGATAGCTTTTGACGGACTGTTTAATTTGTATTTTCTCCTTTTCTTTCCAAATGATGTAAAACAGGTCTTGAACGATTTCTTCCGATGTTTCTTTTTGTCCTGTAATACTGAATGCGTACAGATAAAGAGGGGTATAATAATGACGAAAGATTCGTTCGAATGCTTTGACGTCGCCTTCTTTTATCTTTAAAAATTCAATAAAATCATTCAACATAATATTTACGGGGAACGCAAATGATACAAATGACGCAAATTTACGCAAATATAATGTATTATGAATGAAAATTTGCTTTGATTTGTATTTTTTTGCGTCATTTGCGTTCTTCCCTACTTATTGTTGCCTTCGGAGTCTGTTTACTGCATTTTCCAACGATTCGGTTGGTTCGATAATGTTATATGCACCCCAGAAATCTTCGTCGAAATAGGCGGCTACTTCCTGGCTTAGCGATTTATTCATTGAAAAGGCGTCTCTTGCGGCAATGCGGATTGCGTTTTCTTCATCGTTATCGGTAATCACTGTTTCATTGATGATTGTATAGTTGGTTGCGAAGAGCCGACGGCGCCAGTCACACCTGAATCTGACTTCATTACGAATATAATTCAGATAGGTCTTGTCATTTAATTGCTTGTAAGTTACGACATATACAACTTCGTCTGGCGTAAAACGCAACCCCAGCGGTTTTGATCGTAAGATGGCATTGGTGACTTTCAACCGGTCGCTCATATCCATACTGAATTCTGCACGTGTAATAGCAAGGTTTTCTCTATCTATATAAAGTTTACCGAGATAAAGTGGAAAATCCAATATTACTTGCGGTTGGAAAAGCACTACATAGTGCTGGCGGTCGTTGATGGACTCTGTTTCTCCCATTCTATAGGAATAATAAGGAAGAAATTCGTTGCTTAACAACATATCCGGATTTTTGACAATATCCAAATAGATGGGCATGTTGGGGCCTCCGAGGAATTTAACATCTAACGTATCGCTTTTTCTGGGGCTTACCAATTTACGTCCCTTGAGAACCTGCGACCTGTCGCTATTGGCGCTCATCCCATACGAGGTTTTATATATCTGGATCACAGCCTCAGAGATGTGGATATAATTCCGTCTTTTCTGGACGGTTTCGCGGTAGAATCCGGTCATTAGATTTGGTTTCATACTGTAATTGGCAGTCACCTTCTCCATAGCTAATTCAACTAAGTCGCGCGGATTTTTCCAACTGAATACCTCCACTTCGCTTAATACGAACGATTGTGCCGTGAGATAAAAAGTTTGATTTTGAGCCATATTTTTCGAAACAGAAATCTTCACATTCTCGTATCCAATGCAGGATAATTCGATTTCCGTGACCGGTAATGATTCTAACAATTTGAGCACAAATTCTCCGTCTTCGTTGGTAATTGTACCGACATTGGTGCCTATAGCCGAGACATTTACTTGTTCAACAACCCTTCTGGTTCGGGCGTCTCTTACCACACCGCTGATCGAATAATAATTCTCGGTGTCTTCTTGCGCTTCTAAGACACCACCATAGCAAAAAAGTAGTATAAAAGCGCAGAGCATAGTTATTAAACGTTTTGTTTCCATAAGATGTATAATTAAAAATGAATAAATAATCGTTTTGTATATATAAGACCGGTAAATAAAGAAAAACCCTATGGAATTTGGATTCTTTTTTTGACAATTTACAGGGCAATGCCGTTTTTCTACCAATATTTAATCCCTAACGGGATTTGGTTATGTTGCAGAAATTCTGACTGTTATTTAAATTTGTCATTGGTGCCGAAACGGAGGAATCAGTTTGTCGATAAAGCTTTCTTACCACACAGATGTCTCGACTTCGCTCGACATGACAAACCACTGCACATATTCCACTGGCGATCCATGTGTTACGGTCGAAATGACGCGGAGGAAAACAGACATGCAAGCTATTTTTCACGCATCAATTTTTGTTGCCATTTCCAGGCGGAGCGAAGGGTGTTTTCGAGTGTTTCTATGGCTTGCCATCCCAACACTTTATTGGCATGTGTGGGGTCAGCCCATACCTTTTCGATGTCTCCCTCACGGCGTCCGACGATTTTATAGGGCGCTTTTACGCCGGTTGCCTTTTCGAATGTACGGATCAGTTCCAGTACAGATACACCACGTCCGGTACCCAGGTTGAATATTTCGGGATTGTCTGTTGAATCGCCTTCCAGCATCCTGTTGAGTGCAATGACATGGGCTTTGGCCAAATCGACCACATGGATATAATCACGAATACATGATCCGTCAGGGGTGTTATAGTCGTCGCCGAAAACACTTAATTCTTTGCGTATGCCTGCTGCTGTTTGTGTAAGAAACGGCACCAGATTTTGTGGAATGCCAATGGGAAGTTCGCCGATTTCTGCACTTGGATGGGCGCCAATCGGATTGAAATATCGCAAAATAATACTTTTGAACGGCGCTCTTGCATGGATTGTATCACAGATGATTTCTTCGTTGATTTGTTTGGTATTTCCGTAAGGCGATACTGCCGGTCTGACAGGCGCATCTTCGGTTACGGGCAGTTTGTCCGGTTGCCCATAGACTGTACAGGAAGACGAAAAAACGAATCCTTTGATGGCATGTTCAGCCATTAATTCGAGCAGATTGATCAAGGAAACGAGATTATTACGATAGTATAATAATGGTTTTTCCACCGATTCGCCAACAAATTTACTTGCAGCGAAATGGATGATTCCAACGATACCGGGATTGTCTGTAATCACTTTTTCAACAGCCTTCTTGTTGTTACAGTCTGTTTCGGAGAAAACGGGGCGAACTTTTGTTATTTTCCCAATGCCATCAATAACCTCCGCATTTGAGTTGGATAAATTATCTATAATAACAACTTCATATCCGGCGTTTTGAAGCTCTACCGCAGTGTGAGAACCAATATATCCCGTACCCCCTGTTACTAATATTTTTTTTTGCATAATTTTTATTTAATTTTCAGTTTTCAGAAAAATCCGTAATTTGTAATTCGTGTTTTATTCAAACTATTCCTGCAAACCCCATAAACGCCATAGCCAATAACCCTGCAACAATCAAGGCAATCGGAACTCCTTCCATCGCTTTGGGTAATTTCACTAAACGTAGTTGTTCACGAAGGCCTGCAAACAAAATCAACGCTAATCCGAATCCGATGGCAGTTGATATGGCAAATGTTACGCTTTCCAACAAGTTGTAGTTTTTTTGAATAACCATAATTGCTACGCCAAGGATGGTACAGTTTGTGGTGATTAACGGCAAAAATACGCCTAATGCCTGATACAGGGCAGGTGATGTTTTTTTTAGGATAATTTCGACCAACTGAACCAATATCGCAATCACTAAGATGAATACAATGGTTTGCAAAAATCCGATTTTAAAGGGTTCGAGCACTGTCTTTTGGATAATAAATGTAAAAATGGTGGCGATTGTCATCACAAAAGCGACGGCGCCGCTCATACCTAACGCTGTTTCTATTTTTTTTGAAACACCAAGGAACGGACAAATGCCCAAAAACTGGGCCAATACGATGTTATTGACAAAAACTGCACTGATAAGTATGAAAATATAGGTCATGGTTATGCTGTTTTTCGTAGTTTGTTAATAATCGCAATTAAATATCCCAGCACAATAAATGCGCCGGGTGCAAGTACCATCATTAAGATAGCGTATGATTCCGGGAATAAGGGATAATTGAAAACCTTGCCGGTTCCCAACAGTTCGCGCACCGTACCTAACAGTGTGAGTGCAAAGGTAAAGCCCAATCCCATTCCGATGCCGTCAAAGAAAGAACCGGACACATTGTTTTTGGAGGCAAATGCTTCGGCGCGTCCAAGAACGATGCAGTTGACGACAATCAACGGGATAAACAACCCCAAACTGTCAAACAACACCGGAATATAGGCTTGCATTATCATTTCGACTACCGTAACAAACGTAGCGATAACAACAATATAGGCAGGGATGCGAACTTTGTCCGGAATTATGTTTTTTAATAAGGATATGACTGTGTTTGAGCATATTAAAACGAATGTGGTGGCTAATCCCATGCTGAATCCATTCAGTGCGGTCGAGGTGGTACCTAACGTGGGACACATGCCCAGCAACAAGACAAAAATAGGATTCTCCTTCATTAGTCCGTTGTATAGAATTTTCGGGATGGAACGATTTGTATTCATAGGTACCTGTGTTTTATTTAATATAGACTTCATAAGCGGCGCATATAGTTTCCAGGAATGCACGCGAAGTAATTGTGGCGGCAGTAATGGCATCAATTTGTCCGCCGTCTTTTGAGACAGTTAATTGATCGTGTTCGGGATTTTTCCCGATAATCGAACTTTTCCTTTCAACGGTTTTGATTTCAAAGCCAAAAACCTTTTCGATCAAACTCTTTTCTGTTTTTACTGCCGGTTTAAACCAATCGACCATCTTTGTTCCCAAACCAGGCGTTTCTTTATGTTCCAATATGGAATAGTTCACAATATTCATTGCTTTATCAAATCCAACCATGACTTTTATTTCGCCATTGAATCCGTTTTTTGAGGAGGCTTCGACAGCGGCTCCAACAAAGTTTTGATTGTTATCGAAAGCTTTGTGGATGCTGTAAAATTCTCCTTCAATCTCTACCAACTCCGGTTCGCCCAGATGTTCGAACGCAGGGAGCACCTCCTTTATCGCCTGTTGTTGTTTGATGGTTTTTGATGTTTCGATCGGTTCTTTGGTGATGGAATACATCGAAGCCAAAATAACCGCGACAAAGAGTGAAATGCTTGTCAAGACAAGCGTCATATTCATGAAACCTGATGATAACTTATTCATTTGCGTTTTGTTCCTCCAAATCGTTTGGGTTTAATATAGGTGTTAATAAGTGGTGTAAAAGCGTTCATGATTAGGATGGCAAAAGCGACGCCTTCGGGATATGCCCCGAAAACACGAATAACAATGGTCAGGATACCAATGCCTATGCCATATATAATCATGCCCGGCGGTGTCATGGGCGAGGTTGCATAATCGGTTGCCATAAAGATGGCGCCCAACATGATACCACCTGTCAAAAGGTGAATCACCGGAGAAACACAACCTTCAGGATAAATCCAATAGAGAAATCCGGCAAAGATGAAAACAGTGGCCAGAATACTTACCGGAATATGCCATGTGATGATTTTGTTTATCAACAAGTAAGCAAATCCGATAAGCAGAGCGATGGCTGATATTTCTCCTACGAGGCTTCCGATATTTCCCCAAAAAGATTCCGTCAAATGTGAAAGCTCTCCGAAATATTCTTTAATCACAGCCAAAGGAGTAGCTCCGGTCTCTGCATCTAAGTAAGAGGTGTTCCAAGCCATCGGACGAGGCCATGATGACATTTGCGCCGGAAAAGAAAACATCAGGAAAACACGTCCTGCTAAAGCCGGATTGAACGGATTATTTCCTAATCCGCCAAAACTCATTTTACCGACGCCAATGGCGAATAATGAGCCTAAGACAATGATCCAGACAGGAAGGTTCGAGGGTAGATTGAATGCCAGCAATACGCCTGTCAGCAAAGCCGAACAATCCGAAATGGTTACTTCTTTCTTCAGTATATATTTTTGGGTAATGTATTCGGTCAATATACAGGAGGTTGAAGCAATCAACGTAACCATAAATGCTCCCAGACCAAAAAAATATAGAATAACTAGAAAATACGGGATCAATGCGATTAACACACCCGCCATTTTTTTTCGGATGGTATCTCCGCAATGAATATGCGGCGAGGCAGATATAATGAGTTTATTTTCCATCGTTTACTTTGTTTTTGTTTTTCGGCTACGCACCAGAACCATGACTTTGTTTTTCGCCAAACGGATGTAATCCAAAAGCGCCCGGTGGGCGGGACAAGCATAACTACATGAGCCACATTCAATACAATCCATGATACCATCCGATTCGGTTAAATCCCATTCGCTACATTCTGCTACATTCATCAGGTAACTTGGATTCAAGCCCATCGGACAAACGCTGATACATTGGGCGCATCGGATACAATTGCGCACAGGCTTACGTACTGTTTCTTCTTTCGGCAGAACGAGAATACCGGTACATCCTTTTGTTATCGGTACATCCGTGTTAACCAACGTTTTTCCCATCATAGGACCTCCACAGATTACTTTGCCTGTGATTTCCGGAGGTCCGCAAGCCATTCGGAGCAATTCATGGACAGGCGTTCCGATACGTACCAGCAGGTTGGATGGCTTTGCGATTGCTTTTCCGGCAACAGTTACTACCCTTTCAATTAATGGCTTATTTTTCTGAACGGCTTCATAAACGGCATACACAGTACCGACATTCTGCACGACCGCTCAGACAGATACAGGCAAAGCGCCACTTCTGACTTGT
>Ga0099364_10006241_pt1 | contig 17419 bp, 13 predicted proteins | sample TergutTh196P3_FD_73070 | JGI IMG/M metagenome (GOLD analysis project Ga0099364, IMG submission 73070) | Microcerotermes parvus P3 segment gut microbial communities from Pointe-Noire, Republic of the Congo - Th196 P3 | ecosystem: Host-associated > Arthropoda: Insects > Digestive system > Gut ...
TGGCACAGAGGTCATGGCTTTTCCCCTCCTTGTTTTTTGACCAATATACCACAACATATCCTATTTTGTAAAGAAAATTCTCGTTAAGTTAGTGCATATGGAGCAGAGCCCCTGCCCTACGAATGATATACCGTGTTGCGGTAATTCCGCATTCCGAATTCCGAATTATATCGCTTGTTCTGTGCGGGTTATGAAATCGTTTTGCACATCGGGGGAAAGTGTGACAAAATATGTCGAAAACCCTGCGATGCGAACAATCAAATCCTTGTGATTTAGCGGATCCTTCTGTGCCTCATGCAATTGCTCAGTGCTGACGACGTTGAACTGCACCTGCATACCGCCCAGCTTGAAGTAAGTATTGATGAGACTGCGGAGCTTTGCTGCCCCCTCGTCGCCTGACACAGCAGACGGCGTGAAACGAATGTTCAACTGGTCGCCATTGGCGAGCTTGAGATGCGGCAGTTTCGCTGCGCTGCGCAAATAAGCCGTCGGACCGTTCTTGTCAAAGCCCTGACGCGGAGAGATCGCATCGGCAATCGGCTCACCGGCTTTCCTGCCGTCAGGCGTCGCGCCGAGCATCCTGCCGAACATCATATGCGACGTCATAGTAAACGTGCCTCCGCAGTATCTGCCGCGAGGACCGTACTTCGACCCGATCGAATCAGCGAACTGCTCAAGTGCCCAGGACGCTAGATCATCGACTTCCTCAATATCGTTTCCATAATGCGGAACCTCATTGATTATAGTCTGGCGGAGTTCCTCATACCCAACCCAGTCTGCTTTCAAAGCGTCATAAAGCGTCTGCAACGACACAGTCTTGTCGTCGAAACAAAGTTTCTTAATCGTCATTAAGCTGTCTCCGACATTAGAAGTACCGCAAGCCGTCAGACCGGTACGGTTGTACTTCGCGCCGCCCTCTGTTACGTCTTTGCCGGACTCCATGCACCCTTCCATCATTGTCGATGCAACGATGCAGGGGAAGTTTTGCGAATATGCGAGTTCATACATCGATGTAAAGGAAACTGTCCAGTTCATGCAGTATTCAACCAGTTTTACGAACGCTTCCTTGACTTCATCAAAACTCTTGTACTCATATAGTTTCGGAACGATGACAGCAGGCTTGCCCGTCCTTTGCGAAATGCCTCCGTTTATTAACAACGAGACAGCTTCCATCATGTTCCATATCGAGTTTCCGCCGTCATTTCCTGAAGCAGACCATTCGTTGCCGGTTCCGCCAGGTTCGACGCACCCGACTATGCTATAGTCCGCAGCGTCCTCATGCGTGAATCCCCATTCCATCATTGACGGTATGACAACGGAATCGTTGAGCAGCTCCGGCATACCGCCGACGACTTTACTGCATTCGATTCCGAGACGCCAAATATCTTCGGGTGTATTTGGGTGTAGTCTCAATGCGACCGTGGGATCCGGCACCTTGATTCTGCCGTATGATTGGAGCAATAGCCGCGTGACATCGTTGCAGTCGTCTTCGCCGTTGGCTTTTGATCCACCGATTGTCAGGACTATGCCGCCTGTTGCGGTCATTCCCATGTAGATTGCCATGAAAGCGTTCATTCCGCTCTCGTTGAGTTCAATTACGCGCTTGTTATTGAGCATCATGCCGTGGACAATCATGATATCGCAAATGCGCAATATGAAAGCATCAGTATATTCTTGCGCTTGCTCCATCGTAATCGTGCCTTCTGCGAGTTCCTTTTCGAGCAGATGACCGACATATTTGTCAACGCGCCCCATCGACTGCCCATGTTGCTGGCAATCCGCTGTGAGGAGCAATTGGTACAAAATCATGACCTGCAACCCCTCCCAATATGTGCGGGCGGGATTTTCCATGATCCACTCGAGCGAATCCGCCATTCTCAGAAGTTCTGCCTTGCGCTCAGCGTCACTCACGGTTTCAGCTTTTTCACGGCAGGACTTTGCATAATTCTTAGAAAGGACGATGGCAGCATCGCAGACTCGGACGACTGAGTGGTAAAACACGTGTTTTTTCGCCCAATCTTTAAATACTTTGCCTTTGTGCTCTTCGAGAATCTCAAGAGCTTGGCGGCGGACTTCGCCAAAACCGGTGTTGACTGCTTTTCGGAAGTTTGCGACATAATGCCCTTGAATCATCCCGCCGATTCTCATGCCCCCGTCTTGATCCTGGAAGTAGTTCATGACGGGGCCCGTGCCAAAAGCGGGATAGAAGTCTTCGGTGATCGTGCCGCTGAATACTTTGCTGATACTGCAATCCTTCCAGACTTCATAAGCTTCCGCCAGAATATCACGCTGTTCGTCCGTCATGCGGATGGCGCCCTCTGACTGCCATGCTTTTTTGAATGTGCTCTCGTCGATGATCCCGAGAATCCAGTCCGGGCTGTTGTCAACATAGACTCCTAGGCTGCGTTCATCGGGTCCCGGCGTTCCTACGATGATGTCGTCGTCAAAGACGTTTGCCAAGTGATTTTCCGCCCAGTAGCGCACCGCTCCCGATCTTTTCAGCAGAGCGTTTTCTCCGGGATTGTTCTTGTAGTAGTCTGTGTATAGCTTTGTGCGTTCAGTATTGATCGTGATTAATTTCCCCTGTGTGAATGCATCGCGTTTCTCGCGCATTCGCGCTATTCTATCGGTCATTGGCGCGAATTGAAAAGTTTGTGGCATCTGAATACCTCCTGAAGTTGATGATTATTTTTTCTTAATACATATATTATAGTACAACTATTACTAAAAAATCAAGATAATTAACGTATTTTATTATTGACAAATGCAAAAATACCTTGTATAAATTAAGCAGTGGTCAAATACTATTGGATCACTTGACAGTATACTATCGAGTATTAACGTAAAATTGTAAATGAGGGGTGCATATGGATAGCTATTTGGAATTCACCGGCATCAGTAAAACCTTTCCGGGCGTTCGAGCGCTCGACGACATCAGCTTTCGGGCTGAAGGGGGTAAGGTTCTCGCCTTGCTCGGAGAGAATGGAGCAGGTAAATCCACGCTCCTTAGGATTATGAGCGGAGACTTACAACCCAGCGAAGGATGTATCACGCTCAACGGAGAAACATGCAATCTACGTTCACCGCATGACGCTATAAAAGCGGGAATCAGCGTCATCTATCAGGAAAGGCAGCTCGTACCTAGTCTCAGCGTCATGGAAAACATTTTCATCGGCGCTCTGCCGACGAGATATGGGTTGCTTGATTTTGCGAAACTAAAAGCAGACACGCAAGAAATCCTCGACAAATTCGGTCTTCCGATTGATCCAAGCGCAAATATCTTCTCGCTTTCAATAGCCTACCAGCAGATGGTTGAGATTATGAAAGCATATCGCCGCAACTCCCCGGTCATCGCCTTTGACGAACCGACCGCTCCGCTCACGGACAGAGAGATCGAGATACTCTTCAACCTCATCAGGCAACTGCGCGATGAAGGCAAGATTGTCATTTATGTCTCTCACCGCCTAAAAGAAATTTTTGAAGTCACGGATGAAATCGTCGTACTAAAAGACGGTAGATACGTGACATCGTTAATTACGGCGGAAACCAGCGAGCCTGAACTGATCAAAGCGATGGTCGGTCGTGACATCGGCGATACATACGCAAATCTCCAGAGAAACCTCGAATATGGCGATGTCCTGCTCGAGGTCAAAAACCTCACAACCTCAAAAGTCAGAGATATCAGTTTCACATTACGCAAGGGAGAGGTGCTCGGTTTCGCGGGTCTCGTCGGTGCAGGCCGCACAGAGGTCATGCAAGCCTTGTTCGGTGCCGATTCTGTAATATCAGGAGAAATCATACTGGATGGCGAGTCCGTGTCGTTCGTAAACCCGAGCGACGCGATTGAAAAAGGCATTGCGCTGTGTCCCGAGGATCGCAAAGATCAAGGTCTTGTCCTCTGGCGCTCCATGTCTGACAACATAGCGATGCCGGTTCTCGACAAACTCACGGTCGGTCCGTTCCTGAGTGAGAAGAAAGTATCAGCTCTCGCATCATCAGCCATAAAGAAACTCGATATCAAGACCGCTTCCCTCGACAAACGTGTCATCGAGCTTTCCGGAGGAAACCAGCAAAAGGTCATATTGGGACGCTGGACTTCCGATTTAGTGGAAACAAAACTGCTGATTCTCGATGAACCAACCAAGGGCATTGACGTTGGTACCAAAGCAGAAATATATCAATTGATATGTGACTACGCTACGCAAGGTATCGGCGTCATCTTCATATCCAGCGAGCTCACAGAAGTCATCAACGTCGCAGATACCATTATTGTCATGCAGAACGGTAAAATCAATGGCGAAATCAAGCGCGAGGATGCAACAGAAGAAAGCGTCCTGGCTCTTGCCATGCGTGACTGATAGGAGGAAGGACATATGGAAGAATATAAAAGCGTACCAATATTAACCAGAATTTTACGTTCAAAAGCATTCTTGCTCTTAGTGCTCTTAGTGATGCTTATCATAGTATTCACAATCTTAGCCCCGTTTAACGATGGTAACTTCTTCAAGTTCACGACATTGCAAAGAGCCCTGAGCGATCTCGCTGTGCCATCTTGCCTTGCAATAGGAGTCGGAATGCTGATCGTGCATGGCGGCATCGACCTCTCAGCTGCAAAAGTCGGAGGACTTAGCGCAGTCGTCATCGCTGTTGGTATCTCGACATGGATGATCCCCTGGTGGTTGGCATTAATCATTGCACTTGCAATCGCGCTTTGCGTTGGTTTTGTAAATGCTTTCCTTATTAATGAACTGCGGTTCATGCCCTTTATTGCGACGATGGCGATGTCAACGGTCGGAGATGCCGTACTCAGACTTATTTCGACAACGGGTGCCGGCGTCCAACGCGCAGTCGTAAACTTCAGGGACGACACGATCGATGCTCTTAACAAGGTCATGATCTTCGGTGTAACGTGGTCTGTTGTTCTGGTAGTTATCTTGTTCATCGTATATGGCATTATATTATCAAAGACGAAATTTGGCAGAATGATGTATTTCGTCGGAGGCAACCGCATGGCTGCTCGTCTGGCAGGTATAAACGCTAGGAAGATATCATATATCCTCTTCATGAACACATCGCTGCTTGCCAGCATCGGAGGATTCATCTATGCCTCCCGTGTCAAAAACGGAGGTTTGATGACGATGATCAATGACCAGTTCACCGGTATGACGGCGGCGATTCTGGGCGGAATATCTTTCGGAGGCGGCATGGGCGGTCTCGGAGGCGCGTTCATGGGCGTTCTCGTCTTGAGGACATTTAACATCGGGATGGTCATAATTGGTGCAAACGCATATTTCACCAACATTGCGTCGGGTGCTCTACTGCTTATCGCTCTGTCTATGGATTACTTCAGCCAGACGCGTCAAGCAAAGCGCCTAACCGCGTGACCATATAGATAGGAGGGATATATTAAATGCCTAGACTGACTTTCTTTCAGAGAGTAAGACAATCGAGAGCGTTCTTGTTAATCTCATTAGCAATATTCGTAATAATCATACTATATATCGTCAGAGGGAGCACTGTATTTAACGAATTTAACCTGTTTCAGATACTGATGAATCTTAGTTATGAGGGCTTGTTCGTAGCAGCTATGGCATGTCTTTTGATGAGCGGCGGATTTGACTTTTCGCTCGCGTCACAGGCGACGCTCGGAACGCTCGTATTCGTTGAGTTAGCAAACCAAAACCCGGATGTCAGTTGGATATTCTTTGTGATTTTAGTTATCATACTGGCTTTCGTAATGGGTCTTGTGAATGCTTTCTTCTCGCAATACCTAAACCTGATGCCATTCATATGCACAATCGCTATGTCGTCGGTATGGACCGGTGTTTCGGTTGGATGGACCGGCGGACTCGTCAAGTCGATAAACCGCCCATCATTTGATGCTGTAGCAAATGCGCGTGTCTTCGGTTTGCCGATACCTTGGACATTCATATTTATGTTGGCTGTCATCATCATATATAACCAACTCATAAAACGTACTCGTTTCGGCAGAAACATAATGGTTGCCGGTGGTAATCCCACAGCCGCAAGGCTTGCCGGACTCAACCCAAAGAAAATCAAAACTATCCTCTATATGAATGCCAGTATGCTCGGTATGTTAGCAGGCCTCGTCTACACCGCGCAGCAAAGAACAGCAACGACGACAGGACTTGCTCAGAGGATGCCTGAGATGAGAGGATTGACTTCTTCGATGCTTGGCGGAGTCTCATTCATGGGAGGCGCGGGAGGATTGACCGGCGCTTTCTGGGGGTTGATTCTCATCAGTGTATTGCGTGACTCACTCACGCTGATGAATGTCCAAGCATGGGTAGTTATTTTCGTCAACGGAATGCTGCTTGTTGTTGCTTTGACGATTGACACCATGTCGACACGTATTAGAATGAGAAAACTCGGCCTTAGCACAAGCGGTGGCGGCGGCATGGTAATGCCCGGTATGTCACGGTAATTGGCACATATTAATTCCCCTCTGTGAGGGGTGGCGCGTTGTAGGGGACGGCGTCCTCGATGTCCCGAACGCCGGGGTGGTTTCACCCTTACTAATTCCCCTCTGTGGAGGGGTGGCGCGTAGCGACGGGGTGGTTTCACCCTTACGTTGATTGCATTAACGGTTGTCGGTTTTTTCCCAACCGTGGCAATATATTTTCGTAGCTAACTACGAAGAAAAAAATTAGGAGGATTCATAAATGAAGAAAGTATTGGCAATTGTGTTGGCTCTGCTCATGATTTTCGTATTGCTTGCAGCATGCGACAGCAGTGACAGCAACGGCGGTGGCGGCGGCAGCAGCGATGCCGGCGGTGGCGGAGACGATGGCGGCAGCTCCACGGTAGCATATCCGAGAGAGCCCGGCTATTTTGATCCGGAATTTGACTACAGCACATTCCCGACATACAAAATAGCATACCTGATCCCCGCAACGGGCAGCTTCTTGTACGACGACATGAACACGGCATTTGAAAAATGGGGTCCGCGTATCAATGTTGACTACAAAGGCATGTTCGCGTCATCAGACGGATCAACAGAAGCGTTCCTGTCACTGATTCAGACACATATCGACCAAGGCTTCCATGGCTTATTACTCGATGGTGTCGGCGACCAGATGATGCCGGTTCTTGACATGGCAAACGCCGGCGGCGTTGAAATCTGGAGCGTCATGGGTATCCCGCGTGAGTACATCACCAACTACGTTTACAATGGCTCTTTTGCAAACGGTCCGATGGTCATGTCATACATCGGCTTCGACAACTTCATGGCAGGCTATAGCCCGATGATGAAACTCGTTGAGTGGAAAAACCAAACTTGGCCCGATGTTCCTTGGGAAAAAGTTGGCGTCATCTGTGTAGGATTCTCCGGTTTTGGACAGCTCTATGAGCGTGTCCAAGGCGCGAAAAAAGCATGGTGCGATACCAACCCGACATTTGGCGAATACTATCCCGGTCCGTATGACAATCCCAGAAACTTCTGGCTTGCGGACATGAGCGCAATCGGTGCTTTTGACCAAGCCTCCGCAGCGCAGCTCGTTACCCAGATTCTATCAGAGCCGAACGACATCGAAGTCTGGCTGTTACCCGCAGCGATGGACGATATGTCGATGGGAGCTGCGAACGCAGTTGACCTCATGGGTCTGACAGAGAGATCATGTTCGTCTTGTTTCGGCGGCTCGAACCTCCCGGTTCAATGGGATGCAGGCCGTGAGACAGCATGGCGTTATGCCGAATACTGTGCGCAGAGCATGTTCGCAGAGCCCTGCATACTCGGCCTATGGGCGCTGATGTCCGGACAAGCAACACACGAAACACTCTGGCCGCAATGGGCGAGAGCTTGGGATAAGGGCGATATCTTTGAATTCACGGGCGAAAGAGATCCGATATATGATGCTGAGATAGTTAAGATGGGCGATGACGGCAAGCCAATAGTCCTCGAAGAGCACTTCTACGCACAAGCTTATCTGCCGACTGACTGGCTCGAAATCGAAACATACAAGCAGTTCCTAGCATGGACGGATCTGTATGCATACGGCGATGACTATGATAATTATCGTTATCCTGATTACCCGAGAGTCACTGACCTCAGCCTCTACAACGCGAGGCCTGCGGTACCCGCTAATTTCCATACACCTCCTTCCCCATAAGTCAGCGTACATAGCGAAATACTGTTCGATCTTGATTGCAGATGCCCCCCGTTTGAATACGTAGCCCTGTGAGGGCATGGCGATCATCTGATCGCAACCGCGTAGAAAACAACGAATAAGCAGCCGCTTGGGGTCATTCCCAAGCGGCTGTTTAGCGAGCAGCGAGTCTGAGCTTTAGCGAAGAATCTTTCTACCACCCGTGTCATTCTGAGGGAGCTTGCGACCGAAGAATCTTTCTACCATTTTAATATTACTTTAGGGGACAAATATGGAACAAAAAACCCGAACCAAAGAAGCACCAATGACAGCAGAGGAACTTGACGAACGACGGCGGCTACTCTCAGAAGTCGCAAAAAAAGAAATATACGACAAAGCGCTTGCACTAAAGCAAGCAGCCGATGCGCGAGAAGTAACCGAGCAAGAAGACAAAGAAGAAATGGCTTACTACTATCGCGAAATCATCAAAGCATATGCAGAAGCTCTCAATGTCTTCATCTTCATACCGGATTACCAGGACGTGACCGAACTATGCGAATTTTGCGAAGAGCGGCAAAACGAGTTTTCATTAATCGCCGCAGAACTCGAGGCGGAGGTCACAGCAAAACGCAGAGCAAAGCTCCTAAAAAGGACAATTATCATCACTGTAACCATAATCGTTGTACTCACTTCATTTAGGCTCTCCCTTCCATTGTGGGAGTACGAGAACAACAATGGTGTCGTTGTCTATAAAGCAGGGAATATCGGTGCGATTTTCCGTCTCGGTATCATCAAAGTGCCGGAATATGCGACAGGATTGGGAGACAGAGCATTTGCCAATGTCGTTTACCTTAGGCGGCTCACAATTCCCGACAGCGTGACAACAATTGGCAACGAAGCGTTACAGCGATGCGTAAGCTTAAAACGATTGGATATACCAAGCAGCGTGACAACAATTGGCAACTCTGCTTTTGAGGAGTGTACCAAGCTACAAGGCTTAGTGTTGCCGGACGGTGTCGTGAGTATCGGTGATTCGGCTTTTCAGGAGTGCATTGCACTGGAGTATGTTGTAATACCTGATTCTGTGATTACGATTGGCGACTCGGCGTTTTATAATTGCTATATGCTCTCCGAGGTAACGCTCCCTTCGGGTTTGACCAGTATCGGTGCTTACACGTTTTTCAGTTGCTTTGAGTTGCAAACAGTCATCGTACCAAATGGCGTCACAAGAATTGGTTCTCATGCTTTTATGAATTGCAGCAATCTTGAGGCTGTTGGCATTCCTGATTCTGTGAGGTTTTTTGGCAATAATGCTTTTGATGGTTGCAGCAAATTAATCAGCGTGAGGATTCCCGACGGCGTCACCAGCATCAGCGATGGCTTGTTCTTCGGGTGCGGCAGTTTAATAACCATAACCATTCCTGACAGCGTCACATATATCGGCGAAGAGGCTTTCCGTTTTTGCTCTCACTTACGCTCGATTACTTTGCCGGAGAGTGTCGCCAGCATTGGCAGAGCGACGTTTCTTGGTTGCGTCCGTTTGGAGTCGATTGATATCCACGATAATATCACGAGCATCGATGAGTATGCTTTCTGGTATACTCTGCTCTTAACGGAGATTACCGTTCCCGATTCGGTGACGTTCATTGGCAGGAATGCGTTTACTTCTGTTTTCCATAATATTACTATTAGGTGCAGCGAGGGCAGCGCCGCTGAGTCCTACGCACTCGAATACAATTTCCCGATAAACTACATCGGATAATTCGGAATTCCGAATTCCTAACTTCCAAGGACTAATTTTACCAAATCGAGAGGTTCGACTATTGAACCATCCTTATACACCCTCATGTTACCACCTGAAATCTCATCAATAAGCACAACCTTATCATTCACGCGCCCAAACTCCAGCTTAATATCATAAAGATCTAAACCGCGTTTTGAAAGCTCATCTTTAATAATGCCGGTGATGCTTTTAGTCAAATCCTTGAGCGTATCATACTCTTCAATGGATACAAGCCCGAGCACATCTAGCGCATCACGATTTATCAGCGGGTCTTCGCGCTCATCGTCTTTTAGCGTCACTTCAACAAGAGCATCAAGTTCTTGTCCTTCTTTTATGTAATCGCCATATCGCCTATAGAAACTGCCAACCGCACGGTAACGGCAAACAACCTCCAACCCTTTTCCAAAGACCTTCGCAGGACGGACAGTCATTTCAACTTTGCTGATATCTGCGCTGATAAAATGCGTCGGGTATCCCGCATCATTGATTTTTTTGAAGAAGAACTCTGTCAGCCTCAGTCCGCCCTCTCCCATCCCTTCGATTGACAGTCCAACGGTATTCGCTCCCGGATCAAACACTCCATCAGTCCCTGTTACATCGTCCTTAAACTTTAGCAGATAGTTGCCATCGTCAAGCGCGTAAACATTTTTCGTCTTTCCCTCATAAACTAGTTTCATTTTCTACCAAATCCCCTCATAATTGTTATTTCCGGATAATAATGTGCTTGAATGGTTGACATAGACATTGATTGATGATATATTTCTTTTGTAAGGGTGATAACCTCCTTTCAAGGCGGTTAGCCCATAAGGTTTAAGCTACTAAGTAGAAGCCGCTATCCTTTGCTACGGGGGCGGCTTCTGCGCTTGACTGTAATCGTGACCGTAAAGATCCCAATGTGCAGCGTTACTCGCATAAGCGTTACCTCTCTCTCGATTGGTTTCGCTAACCGCCTCACCCTTACCGTCAGATTATAGCAATAAAATACCAATTTTACAACTGACATAATAACCGAATACTCTTGACGAGTATCGGTATTTAATTATATAATTAGCTACGACACTGGGTGATGGCGCTCTCGAAAGGAACATCGGAAATGCAAAAAACGATATTTATTGTAGACGACAATGATATAAATCTCACTATGGCAAAGGAAACCCTTAAAGACCATTATCGCGTTATGACACTCCCATCAGCTACTAAAATGTTTACGCTTATTAACAGAATAACACCGGATCTTATTCTCCTTGACATAGAAATGCCTGAAATGGACGGTTTTGAAGCATTAACCCTGCTAAAAAACAACCCAAAGCAAGCAGACATCCCGGTCATATTTCTGACCTCAATGACCGACACCACTATTGAAGCCAAAGGATTTGAATTAGGCGTCGTGGACTTTGTAGCGAAACCTTTCTCAGCTCCGGTTCTCTTGAACCGCATTAAGAGTCATCTGAACATTGACGAAATGATACGCGAGAGGACGACAAAACTGCAAAGACTGCAAAATGGTATCGTATTCGTCTTGGCAGACATGGTCGAAAATCGAGACAATACCACCGGTGGGCATGTCGAACGTACGACGCGTTATGTCAGGCTCCTGGTTGAAGAGGCACTCAAACGAGACATTTACACCGATGAACTGCGCGGTTATGTCGAACACGATTTTGATATGTTCGTCAACTCAGCTCGCCTACACGACATTGGAAAAATATCGATATCGGACATTATCCTTAATAAGCCTGACAAGCTGACGGATGAAGAATTCGAGATTATGAAAGGTCATGCAGCGGAAGGCGAAAGGATTATTGATCAAATCGTTTCACACACCGGCGATGACGAGTTCTTTTTGTATCATGCAAAACTCTTTGCGGGTTATCATCATGAGCGTTGGGACTGGAAAGGGTATCCATACGGATTGGGTGAGGATAACATTCCTCTTCAAGGGCGAATTATGGCGTTTGCGGATGTTTATGATGCTTTGGTCACGGAACGGCCATATAAGAAACCATTTACACATGAACAAGCTGTTGATTTGATCATGCAAGGCCGGGAAAAGCAGTTTGACCCATTACTCACCGATGTCTTTAATGAAGTTGAGGACGAATTTAGGAAAATAAAGGGAAACGTATAGGAAATTCGGAATTAGGAATTAGGAATAAATGAAACCACAATATGACAGCATCAATCCGCGATATGCGGAAGTCTTTGTCCGTGATGCGCAAAAATCACTAGCCGCTCTTGACCCGATAATGAAAATCGAGGGAGCATGGAGCGAGGACGAATTACGAACTTATACAATCTATGTCCATGGTATGAAAAGCGCCCTTGCAAGCATAGGCATATCGAACCTGTCCGTAGAAGCACTCAAACTGGAGATGGCAGCACGCAACTCAGATATGGACACCATACAGTCAGACACGCCAATATTCATAAAATCTCTGCGGGAACTGGTCGATTACCTTTCAGCAGACAAGGACAACCAAGCAACCGCAGACTCTTCGAACGATAACCTCCCATACCTCATAGAACACTTGCAATCCGTTGTCACGGCTTGCGATGAGTTCGATGAAAGCGGTATTGAAAACGCAATTACAAAAATTTTGGAAAAACCATGGAGCGGACAAATTAAGGATCTGCTGAACTCCATTTCCCTGCACCTATTACACAGCGACTTTGACGAAATTAAGGAAATAGCAGAAACTTTCTTGAGAAAGGACTGAAACTCAATTGTTGATTAAAACGCTTGTTGTTGGTCACCTCGAAACGAATTGTTACATTGTCACAGATGAAGAAACGCTCAAATGCGTTATCATTGATCCCGGAGCTGAGTCAAACACCATTCTTGACTACATCGAGTCAAATAATCTTATACCCGAGATGATATTTCTCACACATGGTCATTTTGATCATACAATAGCTCTGGAAACAGTGACTGAAAGCACAGGAGTTCCTGCATATATATGTCAAAAAGACGCTGATATCGGTAAACGCAATATCCCTCAAGACTTCAGCGCTCTTGGAAAGCTCCGTTGGTATTCCGAGGGCGACATAAAAAGTGTTGGCAACCTAAAATTCGTAGTCATGGAGACACCGGGACATTCTCCGGGTTCCGTGACGATTATGTGCGAGTCTGCATTATTCACGGGTGATACTTTGTTTCGCGATAGTTGTGGTCGTACCGATCTCGAAGGTGGCGATGTTGATGTGTTGCTCGATTCTCTTCGCCGTTTGGCTGCGCTCGACGGTGATTTTGAGGTCTACCCCGGTCATGGGGATTCTTCCACATTGTCTCGCGAACGCTCTTTTAATTACTACATAAATTATGCATTAGGTACATGAGTTGAAGCTACTATTACTGGGACATGAGTATAAATACGCGGTTGAGCAGATTATGCTGGTATTGTTTCCTCAGGAACGACCGGAGTACATCACGGACTCAACAGACAATACCTTAAAAAGTCCAAGGGGAGAAACACATCAGAGCAATAGCGTAACTTATATAATAAACGACAACAGCGAAAATCGACCCGGTAATATATCCGCACGTTCCCGTCTGACTTATGACAATATATACGCTCAAGCAACAACGACAATACTAAAAGACACGAGAACACACAAAGGTACCGCACGTATAAAACGTGATAAACTCACCGGTAAACTCACCACAGACCGATTGCTCCAACGAATAATCAAGCAATCGTTTTACAGAGCAGCGATAAACCTGATTGACAACCCACCGGTGTGGGGTTCTCTGACAGGTATTCGCCCTTCGCAAATGGCAATGGTTTCTCTAAAACAAAACATTAGTGACTCCAAAACAGCGAAGTGGCTAACACGCGAGTATTATGTCTCACCTGACCGCGCAGCCTTATGTACGAAAACAGCACGAGCATCGCTGGACATATTGCAAACACTCGATGTTTCCACCGATGTCGCACTATATGTTGGTATCCCTTTTTGCCCATCTCGCTGTTCATACTGTAGCTTTGTAAGCAACAGCGTCGAAAAATCCTTTAGGTTGGTGGAGCCATTCGAAGAGGCACTTCTAAGCGAAATTGAGATTATTGCTCGTTCTGTTAAAGCACTGGGTCTGCGGATTATTTCTATATACATTGGCGGCGGTACCCCGACATCGCTCCCGGATGATTCGTTTGAAACAGTCCTCCGTGCAATATCGCAAGCATTCAACTCAGACGCGATTCGCGAATACACTATCGAAGCCGGTCGTCCTGACACTATCACGGAGAGAAAACTCGATATCATGCGGGAACATGGTGTTGGGCGTGTTTGTGTCAATCCGCAGTCCATGTCAGACGATGTGTTAAAAACCATCGGTCGCAAGCATACGAGCGAAAACATCGCTGATGCAGTCAACCTGGTCAGAAGTAAAAGTTTTGCGATAAACATGGACTTGATTGCAGGACTGCCCGGAGATACACCCGATGGATTTAAGCATTCGCTCGATGCGGTAATGAGTATGAATCCTGAGAGCATTACTGTCCACACTCTTGCTTTGAAGAAAGGTTCTCGCATTACGCTCGATTCACCCGTTATTCCAGATGGTAACGAAGTAGCCGAAATGCTTGATTATGCGTCCAGTCGCTTGAGTAACAGAGGTTATAGTCCATATTACCTATATAGGCAAAAATTCACATCAGGCGGATTTGAGAATGTCGGTTGGTGCTTGCCCGGGTATGAAGGGCTTTATAATGTCTGCATGATGGAGGAGTTATGTTCGGTTTTGGCTCTGGGCGGAGGCGGCGTCACAAAGCTCGTCGCGCAAGGCGGTCGAATTGAGCGGATATTTAATGCTAAATATCCGAAAGAATACATATCGCAGACAGAGAAAATTGCATCCAAAGTAAACCGAATTCAAAGTTTTCTAGCTGATTGATAAGCTCAAAGGAGTGACATTATGCCATACCCATATTACATAGAAACAATAAACGAACGCGTTAAAAGCGACCCCGAGGGATTTGCTCGAGAATGCGAAGCGATATTCAACAGAAAAGTTGAAGAAGTCGCCGCCGGCATAGCTGAACGTTTAGCTCTAAGCAATATAGTTTTTTTATCAGGTCCGTCCGGTTCAGGCAAAACGACAACGGCGAAAAAAATCTGCGATGCGCTGGAAAACATTGGTATTCACGCGCATTCCATATCGATGGATAAATATTATGTATCGCATAATAAGGAAACCTGCCCCAGAACAAGTGATGGTGAGGTCGATCTCGAATCTCCTTTCTGTCTCGACCTCGATTTATTGATTGAGCACTTCCGACTACTTGAACTTGGCGAAGAAGCCCTCATACCGCACTTTGACTTCAAGACGCAAACAAGAATACCCGAAAGAGCAACACCGTTAAAACCCGGTCATTCTGAGGTTGTGATTTATGAGGGGATACACGCTTTGAATGATATGCTGGCTGACTCGAATCCAAATGCTTTTAAGTTGTACATAAGCGCTCGGTCGGATGTTTTATGCGGCAGTGATATATGTTTCAAAAGAACATGGTCGAGGCTTTTGCGTCGAGTTGTACGCGATGAACAGTTTCGCGGTACAGGAGCTACCGAAACATTGAAACTATGGGCGAACGTACGCAGAGGTGAAAAGGAGTATATTTCTCCGTTTAAGTATAAAGCTGATGTATTATTTGATTCGTCGATGCAATATGAAGTACCAATCATGAAGCGTTATGCGTTGAAGGCGTTTCGCAATATTCCGGAGGAAACCGAACGCAGCGATGAGCTTTTTGGATTGTTGCCGGAGCTTATGAAGTTTGATGACATGGACTCGTCATATGTTCCTCCTGATTCAATCCTTCGCGAGTTTATCGGCGGCGGATCATATGAGTATTAAGATTGGGAGTTTCCGTCCTCGAAATCCCGGAATATAGGAAATCTGCCGCAAATGGGCTGTCGAGGACGCCAGCCCCTACAACATCACCGTAGTAGTTGTGCGTTTTACTATGTACAAAATTTAAACTTTAATTCTTAATTTTCATTCTTAATTCTTAATTTTCATTCTTAATTCTTAATTCTTAATTTTATTCGTGTGGGAACGTAATTGCCTGAAAGGGAGTTTAAGCTATCCGGTCCTGAAACAGTGACGATAGCTATGCAGACAATAGACAAACTCATATGTGTAGGCAATGGCGATGCCGCCCTGCTCTATTTATTCATGCTCAAAGAAGAAGGAGCAATCACTCCGGGAAACGCTGCAAAGGCAATTAAAAAAAGCGACACCGAAATAACAGCAGCAATAGCCATGTTATCGGAACTTGGGTTAGTAAAATCCTTTGATGTGCATGATGACTCGCAAAACTCCGACAAAGCTTTGTCAACCGAACTATCAGACAATCATTTCACTTCGCAAACGACACAATCATCGCAGACATCGCAGACAACACAACCATCGCAAACAACCCAACCATCGCAGGCAACGATGCAAGCTACACAAACTGCACAACCATCGCAAACGGCACAACCGGCACAACCATCGCAAACGACCGCTATATCTGATGTCCAGCCGAAACAATACACCATCGAAGAAATAAAACACGAAATCGACAGCGGTTCCGATTTTTCAGCGCTCATAGACGAAGCGCAACGATGCCTCGGCCTATTATCACCGGACAGCTTAGAGCGCCTCTACGGAATTTATCACGACTTGAATTTGCCCACAGAGGTCATTATGCTCCTAATAACGCACTGCATATCTGAGAGCCGCAGAAAAGGAAGCGGACGGATGCCAACGATGCGATATATCGAAAAAGCTGCATACACTTGGGAACGCGAAGGCTTGTATTCGCATGATATCGCGGAAGCATACCTGAAAGCATATGAAGCGCGCAGAAGCGCTCAAGGTGAAATTAAGGCAGCATTGCAAATAAAGTCAGACAGAGACCTATCAGAGTCCGAAAAACGTTATGTTGACGAATGGATCGCGATGGGATTCTCTGCCGATGCCGTTGAAATTGCTTATGACAGGACAATAATAAAGACAGGAAAACCGGCAATCCGATATACTGACGCAATAATGAAGAACTGGCATAATAAAGGTCTGCACACAGCAAAAGAGATACAGGAAAAAGACACTAAACTTGATAAAGATACTGCGAAAACCTCCCAAAACGCTCCTACAGAAAAGTATGGCACTGCCGATAACGAAGAGATAGCGCGAATGCAACGCCTATTGGATAAACTAAAAGACGATTGAACTACAACATGGAGTGACCTGATATGTCTATTGATGGCAGATTATTAATGCAAGCAAAAGCACAGCTCGCGGAAAAAAGGCGGATTAACGACGCGCAATACGAAAAGAGGCTTGAAAACGTATATGCTCACACCCCGATCATCCGCACCATAGACATGGATATAAGGGGAACGATGGCGGAGCTGATCGAAGTCGCGCTGACAAATGGCAATGAGGAGACAATCAACGATATACGCACCAGAAACCTCGAGTTGCAAGATAAAAGACGCATCGAACTCGTTTCTGCCGGATTCCCCGCGCAATACTTGGACGATGATT
>Ga0099364_10006242_pt1 | contig 17419 bp, 15 predicted proteins | sample TergutTh196P3_FD_73070 | JGI IMG/M metagenome (GOLD analysis project Ga0099364, IMG submission 73070) | Microcerotermes parvus P3 segment gut microbial communities from Pointe-Noire, Republic of the Congo - Th196 P3 | ecosystem: Host-associated > Arthropoda: Insects > Digestive system > Gut ...
ACTTTGATTTCGGCCACCGTCCCGTCATGTTCCGAAGGAATGGTATTTTCCATTTTCATGGCTTCGAGCACAAGCAGTTTCTGGCCTTTCTTGACTGTATCTCCAATTTTGCAGTGAATGCTTAAAATAACACCCGGCAACGGCGATTTAACGGCGGCGCCGCCGGAGGGGATGCTCGCGAGACGGGTAACTAACGGCGCCGCTCCGGTTGAGGTATTGAACGCCTGCGCGGGACGGGTAACGGTAACGACTTGTTTTTTAACCGGTTTGTCCATGAAAACTTTGTACGGTATACCGTTTACTTCCACTTCAGCGGTCATATCTTCTACTTTGTTGACCGTCACTTTATAACTGTTCCCGTTGATAATATATTTAAACTGTTTCATATTAAGTAATTTTATTTTCTTAAAAAATCCCGGATACCGTAGATTTTGGAACTCCAGGGCGAATACCTGCGGGTTACCTTACTGATAGTAAGCACCGTAGATTCTACGTCGTGCGCGTCTTCCGTCACCTCATACAAAGCGGTCGCAATAGCGGCAAAAACAGCGCCTTCATCTAAATGGATGTCTTTGGTAATATGGTCGTCCAAGCCGGCTTTCTGCGCTCTACGTTTTCTTAAAATGACGGCGAACCGGTCAAAGAATTTAAAGACGACATACAGCAGGATAAGACCTACGAATACGACGATCATGGCTGATATTGTCATACCTACGCCCCAAGCATCGTTCTGTTTGAAATTTTCGATCTTTTCGTTCGTGTCTAACGTCAGGTTGTTAGTGCTGGGCGTTACTTTGGGCAGGATGCCCCATTCATCCTGTCCGTCGACGAATCGTCCGTAACTGATGTCGGGTTTTTGTTCGGCGGGAATCCATATTTCATCTACTAATGTCTTGCCGTTTACGTCGTAGAGGGCAATATAGTTTTTCTTCGTCGGGTCAAATTTGAAATTGACATGAAACGTTCCTCGACTTGCCATACCGTCGACCCAGAAAAGGACGTGTTGCCCGGGACGAATAATCGTTAAGACATCTCCTTTGGGGATTGGATATTTGGTCGGGTTGTCAGGGTCGTTGGTCAGATAACAGCCGCCGATATTGACCGTTCCGGCCGAGCTGTTAAATAATTCGATCCAGCCGTTACGTTGTCCATAGTCGTCCACGAAATTATTTTCGTTGATAATCAATACTTCATTGATGCGCATGGACTTGACCTGCTGAGCCTCCATCCCAAAAGAAAGCAAAACCCCCAACAAAAGCGCCAGCCAATAAAATTTTCGTTTTTCCTTTATTTGACATTCCGTTAGGAATGTATCGCTCGGTAGAAAAATTCCGGATGTCCCTTTCTTGCATGCCGTAGGTATGCAACCACCTTTAGGACGCATACCTGACGGCATGCGAAATCCGAATTCCATCTCATAGCTACCGAGCGATGCATCCCAATTGGGATGCGAAAGAAATTTATTTTCTGTCATCATCCTAATCATTTATAAAGGAATATTACCATGTTTCTTCGCAGGGTTCACTAATTTTTTTGTTTGCAGTTGCTGTAGAGCGCGAATGACGCGAAACCGTGTATTACGCGGCTCGATTACATCGTCGATATATCCGAATCTCGCTGCAATATAGGGGTTTGCAAACAAATTATCGTACTCCTCTATCTTTTCTTTCATCAGTGTGGCAGGGTCGGCAGCCTCCTTCAGTTCTTTGGCATACAGCACTTCGGCTGCTCCCGAGCCGCCCATCACGGCTATTTCGGCCGTCGGCCAAGCGTAATTGATATCCCCCCGTAACTGTTTGCAACTCATCACGATATGCGACCCCCCGTAGGATTTGCGCAGCGTTACGGTCACTTTTGGAACGGTCGATTCACCATAAGCATACAGCAATTTAGCGCCGTGCAGAATGACGCCGTTATACTCCTGTCCCGTGCCCGGAAGGAACCCCGGAACATCGACCAATGTCACGATCGGAATATTGAAAGCATCACAGAAACGTACAAATCGCGCGCCTTTGCGGGAGGCATTGCTGTCTAACACACCCGCAAGATATTTGGGCTGGTTAGCGACAATACCTACCGACTGACCGTTGAAACGGGCAAATCCGATGATGATATTTTTAGCATAAAGCGGTTGTATTTCAAAAAATTCATTGTTATCTACGATGGTTGTGATCACTTCGTTCATATCGTAGGCTTGTGCCGCACTGTCCGGAATGATTTCATTCAGGTTATCGTCTAACCGGTCAATCGCATCGAAACATTCTATGAAAGGAGGTTCTTCCATATTGTTCTGGGGAATGTAGCCGAGCAGTTTACGGATCATGGTCAGACCCTCTTCTTCCGTTTCGGCTGTCAGATGGGTCACGCCGGATTTGGTGGAGTGAACGCTGGCGCCTCCGAGATCTTCCTGCGAAACATCTTCGCCCGTAACAGCCTTCACGACCTTCGGCCCGGTCAGGAACATATACGACGTTCCCTCGGTCATCAATGTAAAATCAGTGAGGGCAGGCGAATAAACGGCGCCGCCCGCACAGGGGCCGAAAATGCCCGAAATCTGCGGAATAACGCCGGAAGCTAATATATTGCGCTGGAAAATTTCCGCAAATCCTGCGAGCGAGTTAATGCCTTCCTGAATACGCGCACCTCCCGAATCGTTGATACCGATACAGGGCGCTCCCATTTTCATGGCCATATCCATGATTTTACAAATCTTTAACGACATGGTTTCCGACAAAGAACCCCCAAAAATAGTGAAGTCTTGCGCAAAGACGTATACTAAACGACCTTCGATGGTTCCGCTACCGGTCACAACGCCGTCGCCCAGCATCTTTTTCTTCTCCTGTCCGAAATTCACGCACCGATGTTCTACGAACATGTCCATTTCTTCAAAACTGCCTTCGTCTAAAAGCAAAGCGATCCTTTCGCGCGCGGTGTATTTCCCTCTCTGATGCTGCTTTTCGATAGCCTTTTCTCCGCCGCCGAGACGCGCTTTTTCGCGCAGTTCGATAAGTTCCTTAACTTTAGTAAGTTGATTACCCATGATGATGAATGATTAAAAAGATGACATACATAATTCCGTTAATACGCCATGCGTTGATTTGGGGTGCAAGAAAGCGATCTGCAGCCCTTCGGCGCCTTGACGGGGCGCTTTGTCGATCAGTTGAATGTCGTGCGACGACGCCTGGTCTAATGCTTTCTGCACGTCGGGCACAGCAAAAGCGATGTGATGAATGCCTTCACCCCGTTTTTCAATGAATTTGGCAATCGGGCTGTCTTCGCCGGTTGCTTCCAATAATTCAATTTTGGTCTGACCGATTTTAAAAAATGCAGTCCTTACTTTTTGGTCTGCCACTTCTTCGATGTTGTAGCACGTTACACCTAAAACCTGTTCATAGTAAGGCAATTGCTTTGCGATGCTTTTGACGGCAATCCCCAGATGTTCAATATGCGAAATATCCATAGTTTCTTTTAAAGTGATTAATAACGGGGGACAAAGGTAGTGCAAGTTTCGGTAATTCAAAAAATAGCGCTCTTTTTTTTGAATGATTAGGTTTTATATTAGTTTTTTTTGTACCTTTGCGGCGCTTTTTTTTGAAGCCTGTCGTCGTGTGATGGGAGATTAGGAAGCATCAACTAATTTTGAGTAGCATATTTTAAAAAAAACAGTTAAAAATGAAAACATTTAAATTGGAAGCAACCCCAAGAGAAGCGCTGGGGAAGAAAGCATCGAAAGATTTGCGCAAAGAAGGATTTATTCCTGCCGTTCTCTATGGAAGCCAGCCGGTAGCCTTACCCTACGACGAACCCCTTCGTCAGGGCGAAAAAATGATTGAAACAGGGGATAACAGAGGTATTGTAGTAGTCGATTTTGCTGTCACCTTCGACGGTATCCGCAAACTTATTTATACGCCGGAGATTTTTCTGGTGGAGATTGATATTAAAGGATGCAGGGTCGTCAAAGCTATCTTGAAGGATATCCAATTCCATCCCGTATCGGATGATATTCTGCATGTGGATTTTCTGGAAGTATTTGATAAAAAGCCTATTGAGATGGAAATACCGGTTTTCTTAACAGGTCATGCCGCCGGTGTGAAAAGCGGCGGTAAGTTGAATCAGTCCATGCGCAAGTTGAAAGTGAGAGGGCTATCCGAACGTATTCCTGAAAAATTGGAAGTGAATGTCAACCATTTGGAATTAGGGAAAGCGATTAAGGTAGGCGAACTGAGTTTTGAAGGGATTGAATTGATTAATCCTAAAAATTCAGTCTTATGTATCGTGAAGATGACGCGCGCGTCACAAAGCGCTGCTTCAGCGGCTAATACATAGACGTCTCTTATGAGCGATGGAAAGAAAAAGGGTGGAAAGTAAAAAATGAAATATCTGATTGTCGGTTTAGGAAATATCGGGGAGGCATATTGGGGCACGCGCCACAATATGGGGTTTCGTATTGTCAATGAATTAGCGGAATTGGCAGGCGTCTCTTTTCAGGATGAACGATACGGCGCAATCGCCCGTATGCGTGTGAAAAATGCTGAAATAGTGGCGCTTAAACCTAATACATATATGAATCTGAGCGGTCTGGCCGTGCGCTACCGGTTGCAGAAAGAAGAGTTGCCGGTCTCCCAACTCCTTATCGTCGTAGATGATCTTGCCCTCCCTTTCGGTACGCTACGGCTGAAACCCGGCGGAAGCCATGGCGGACATAACGGCCTGCGGCATATCGAAGAGACCCTCGCTACAAAAGAATATGCGCGTTTGCGTTTTGGCATAGGGAATGATTTTGAACCCGGCAGACAATATGATTATGTGTTGAGCAAATTTGAAGAAGCAGAACTTGAAAAAATGCCTGAACGCGTAACGAAAGCAGTAGCCGTCATTCATAGCTTTTGCCTTTCGGGTATTGATTTTACGATGAATCATTTTAATTCGCTTACTGTCTGATTATGAACGAGGTAAGAATAGATAAATGGTTGTGGGCGATGCGGATTTTTAAAACGCGGTCGATAGCGACTGAAGCCTGCAAGAAAAACCGCGTGACAGTGGAAGGGGTGAGTGTCAAGCCTTCCCGCATGATAAAATCGGGGGATGTGGTCTCTGTTCGTAAACCTCCGGTTACGTATGTATTTCGAGCGCTTGCTGTGACTGAAAACAGGATAGGCGCCAAACTTGTGCCCCAATATGTAGAAAATATTACGCCTCCCGAAGAATTGGAAATATTGGAATTGAATAAGATTTCAGGGTTTGTCGATCGGGCGAAGGGGTTGGGGCGGCCGACGAAGAAGGATCGTCGTGAGTTAGAACAATTTATTGGGCTGCCTTAGGCAGCGCTGCCTAAGGCAGCCGGGGAAGGGCGAGCGGTGCTCGCGGGGAAAGGCTGCCGTTGGCAGCCGGGGAAATGGAGGAAATGGGGGAAATGGGGGGATGATCTATCAGTCGTCGGCGGGGAAATGGACGCCTAAATGATTTCTTATTTCGTCGAGGAGTTCCATTGTAATCAGGGAGTTGTTGAGGGTGTTGACGGCGGATTCTTTCCTGCCGGATAAGATGATATCGATAAATTCTGATACTTCGTAATAATATTCGTGGTGGGGTGTTGCCGGTCGGATATTTTCCGGTGCGCCTTTGCGGGGGATCAATACGACGTCTCCAATGATATTGATGCGGTCGGTCTTGATCGTTCCTTTTTCTCCCTGTATTTCGGTTGGCAAGGTAGAATCGGTAATTTTTCCGTAAAGAACGGTTCCCGTCATGCCGTTGTCGTAGGTGAAATGGACGGCGGCTTGGCCGTCTACGCCGCTTGATAAGCGTATACCCGTCGCCTGAACTGCTTTTGGGCGACCGAAAAGGACGACCATCGGATAGATCGTATAAACGCCGATATCCATCGTTGCGCCATTACTGAGTTCAGGCTGGAAGGCATTGAGTACGATTCCTTCCTTGAATTTGTCGTAGCGCGATGAATACTGACAATAGCATGAGAAATAGCGTCTTACAACGCCTATGTCGCATAGACGATCGCGGATGGCAAGGAAAGCGGGCGTTAATGTGGGTTTCATGGCTTCCATCAGGACGACGTTATGGGTGCGTGCCGTTTCAATCATTTGGCGCGCTTCGCGGGCGTTAGATGCGAATGCCTTTTCACATAATACATGTTTCCCGTGTTTCATGCAGAGGATGCTTTGCGAGGCATGAAAAGCATTGGGTGAAGCAACATAAACGGCGTCAATAAGCGGACTGGCCGCCATTTCTTCGAGCGAAGTGTAGGTATGGGGAATGTTATGCTTTTCGGCAAATGCCTGTCCGGTCACTGCTGAGCGGGAGCAAACCGCCGTCAACTCAAAGCGCGGGTCTTGGCTTCCGCCTTCAATCACCCAGTCGGTGATGAAATTAGTGCCAACCACGCCAAATCTGATTTTTTCCATGTTGATATATTTTAATTATTCAATTTCACTTAATTCTATCCAACGCATTGTTTTCTCTTCTATCTCGTTGATTAATTCGCTGATAGACACTGATAACCGGTTGATTTCATCGACTGTCAGGGCGCCGCTGCTCAAAGCCTCTTCGATGGTTTTTTTCTCGGCTTCGCGTTCCGGTATTTCCTTTTCTAACGCTTCAAATTCCTTTTGTTCTTTATAGGTGCGTTTTTTCTTGTCGGAAGACTGTCGGTAGTGGGTTTTTATGGGGGCAGAAGAAGCGTTCTCAACGGCGTTGGTTGGGATTTGTTGCGCTTTCCAGAGGCGATATTGGGTGTAATTACCGGGAAAATCTTGAATCAGGGCATTTCCTTTGAAAACGAGCAGACGTTCGGCTACCCTGTCCGTAAAATACCGGTCGTGGGATACGACAATGACGCATCCCTTAAAACCGGTCAGATAGTCTTCCAATATATTTAATGTAGAAATATCCAGGTCGTTTGTCGGTTCGTCCAATATTAAAAAGTTAGGGTTACGCATCAGGATGGTACACAGGTAGAGGCGTCTTTTTTCGCCGCCGCTCAGTTTATGCACATAATTGTGCTGTTTGTCGGGCGAAAACAGAAAATGATTCAGGAACTGCGATGCGCTCAACGTTTTACCGTTCCCCAGGGTGATATATTCGGCAATATTTTGCACGACGTCTATCACTTTCATTTTTTCGTCAATCTGCATCCCTTCCTGCCGGTAATAGCCGAAACGAACCGTTTCGCCGATATGAAAATGTCCGCTATCGGGCGCTATTTCGCCTGTTAGCATTTTCAGAAACGTCGATTTTCCGGTTCCATTATCGCCTACAATACCCCATTTCTCATAGCGGGCAAATATAAAATTGAAATCGTCCGTTATTTTGATGTCTCCAAAACTTTTGCAAACATGCTCGGCTTCAAAAATCTTCGACCCGATATAAGAGGCTTTAACCTGAAGCGAAATATTTTTATCATCCTGTTTCAGTTTGGCTTTATTTTCAAGCTCATAGAAAGCGTCAATGCGGTATTTTGCTTTCGTAGCCCGCGCTTGCGGCTGGCGGCGCATCCATTCCAATTCTTTCCGCAACAGATTGCCGGCTTGCTCAGTGGCGGCCTGCAGCGCTTCGACCCGCTCCGCCCTTTTATCTAAATAATAGCTGTAATTGCCTTTGTATGTGTATATTTGCTGATTATCAATTTCTATGATGCTATTGCATACTTCGTCTAAAAAATAACGGTCGTGCGTAACCATCAGCAGACTTATTGACGACCGTTTGAGGTATCCCTCCAACCATTCAATCATATCAGGGTCTAAATGATTGGTCGGTTCGTCAAGCAGAATCAGTTCGGGTTCTGTAATTAACACATTGGCAAGGGCTACACGTTTGAGTTGTCCCCCTGAAAGGGTTTCGACCTTTTGATAGAAGTCTGTAATCTTCAGTTGCGAGAGAATTTGTTTGGCTTTATATTCATTATCCGGCGCCTTTTGGGAGTTGAAACAAACTTCAAGCACGGTCTGACCTTCGGGAAAGGCAGGCGACTGTTCTAAATAACCGACCCGCAGGTCGCTACGGAACACGATATCACCCGAATCAGCGCTTTCTTTCCCGTCAATCATATTTAAAAGCGTTGTTTTCCCCGCTCCATTCCGCGCAATAAGGCCTGTCTTTTGTCCCTGAGCAATCCCGAAGGAGATGTTCTCATACAACAACAAATCCCCAAATCTTTTCGTGAGGTTATCTATTTGTAAATAACACGCCATATATCTTAATGCGCCTTAGGCATGGTCTTTCAGAATGACGTCGTGAACGCCGCCTTCGACGATACTTGTGGATGAAACGAGTGTAATCTTGGCATCGCGTTGCAGCGCTTCGATGGTGGTCGCGCCGCAACTGCACATAGTCGATTTGATTTTGCCTAATGTGAGGTCTAAATTATCTTTCATTTTGCCGGCGTATGGGACATAACTGTCGATGCCTTCTTCAAATTTGAGCGATTCAAGGCCTCCCATATCATAGCGTTGCCAGTTCTGAGCGCGGTTTGAGCCTTCGCCCCAATACTCCTTCACGTATTTATTGCCGATGCGTAAGGTTTTAGTCGGCGATTCGTCGAAGCGGGCGAAATAGCGTCCCATCATCAGAAAGTCAGCCCCCATAGCCAGCGCGAGTACCATGTGGTAATCGTGAACGATACCGCCGTCGCTACAAATAGGGATGTAAAGACCTGTTTTTTTCAAGTATTCGGCGCGCGCTCCGGCTACATCGATGAGGGCAGTGGCCTGGCCGCGACCGATGCCTTTTTGTTCGCGCGTAATACAAATCGAACCTCCGCCTATGCCTACTTTGATAAAGTCGGCGCCCGCATCTACTAAATACTGAAAGCCTTCGCCGTCGACTACATTACCGGCGCCAACGGGGATTTTGTCGCCATAATTGGTTTTGATCCATTGCAGCGCGTCGTATTGCCATTCTGAATAACCGTCGGACGAGTCTATGCACAACACATCGACTTCGGCTTCGACAAGCGCCGGCACGCGTTCTTTATAATCCCTGGAATTGATGCCCGCGCCGACAATTAATCTTTTGTTATCATCGGATAATTCAGCCGGATTTTTTTGATGGTTGTTATAGTCCTTTCGGAACACGAAGTAATGCAATTGCTGTTCGTCGTCAATGATAGGCAACGCGTTCAGCTTGTTTTCCCATATCAGTTGGTTCGCATCGCCCAGACTAATGCCTAATTTGCCGAATATGAGCTTGTTGAAAGGCGTCATAAAGTCTATAATTTTCATCGAGGGGTCGTCTTTTTCTGCCCGGTAATCACGGCTTGTGACGATGCCCAGCAGTTTGCCGTTCGATGAGCCGTCGTTAGTGACGCCGATAGTGGAATGACCTGTTTTTTGAGCAAGTTCAATCACATCTGTCAGCGTATGCTGCGGGGTTAGATTTGAATCGCTGATCACAAATCCGGCTTTAAATTTTTTGACTTTTCTGACCATTTCGGCCTGATTTTTAATCGGTTGCGATCCGAAGATAAAAGACAAACCGCCGTTACGGGCTAATTCGATTGCCAGTTCGGGGCCGGAAACGGATTGCATAATAGCAGAAACAAACGGGATATGGAGCTGTATAGCCGACGTTTCTTCTTTCTTAAACCTCACAAGGGGAGTTCTCAGGGATACATTCGCGGGAATGCACTGTTTTGTCGTCAGACCGGGGATAAGCAAATATTCCCCAAAAGTTCTGGATACATCATTCAAATAATTCGCCATAGCTTATCTTTTTGCGGGACAAAGATAGTGCAAGCTGAATAAAATACAAAAAATAAGTTTACTTATTTTTTTATTTTTGAGGCGAAGCCTTTAGACAATTGATAATGGACAATTGATAATGGACAATTGATAATGGACAATTGATAATGGACAATGGAAGTCCCGGACATAATATCGGTAGAAAATGTCGTCAAATCAATCTCTGCATGCCGTAGGTATGCATCGCTCGGTAGAAAATGTCGGTTCCCTATTCTTTGCATGCCGTAGGTATGCAACCACCTTTTGGACGCATACCTAATGGTATGCGAGGGGTTGTGGCATCATTATTCTCTACCGAGCGTAACATCCCGACGGGATGTTCAACTTCATCAACTGAACTTGGGAAACCTTATATCAGTTTAATGAAGTGCGAAACATGAGATAGTTAGAAGTTTTATTTTATAATGATAAGGATATGAAAAATAAAAAAGTATTAGTTACCGGTTCCGGAACGGGACTGGGACGCGAAATTGCATTAGAATTTGCGCGTCGTGGGGCTAATGTAGCCCTTCATTATGCACATAGTAGCGCGGGAGCCGAATCGGCTGTTCGTGAAATCCTTGATTTTGGGGGGCAGGCAAAAGCTTTCCAAGCCAATTTTACCGACGTCGATCAGGTAAAAAGGCTTACTAACGAGGCAATTGACTACCTCGAAGGGATAGATGTATTAGTCAATAATGCCGGAATTACGATGACGCTGGAATTTGAAGATGTGACGCCCGAACAGTTCGACACGTTATACAGCGTCAATGTACGCGGACAATTCTTTGCATTGCAAACGGCTCTTCCGACTATGCTCAAACAGGGATACGGCGCAGTAGTCAATCTGTCGTCTGTGCACGGGTTTCGCGCCTATAAGGGTCATTCCGTATATGCGGGGACAAAAGGCGCTATTATTGCCCATACCCGCGAATTGGCAGTAGAACTGGCGCCACGGGGCATACGTGTCAATGCCGTAGCGCCCGGAGCGGTTCCTGTCGAAAATCAGTTCAAAGCCGCCGGATCAGACGACACGTCGGCGCTCGCTAAACTGATCCCCTGCGGGTTTGCAGGCATTCCGTCAGACATTGCCAACATCGTGGTTTTTCTCGCTTCCGACGAAGCAAGGTATATCGTCGGGCAAACGATCATCGCAGATGGTGGCACAACGTCATGGATGTCGTTCAGCGACGGTTTCCATGATACAGGCTTGAGACTTGGCAAAGGGTATGTCCCCGGTTTATAATAACTAACTCATGTTTCGCACTTTTCTTTTGCTCCGTTAGGAGCCAAATATCTGTAGAAAAGGCTTACCTCCTCCATTCATCGTCCCGTAGGGACGAAATATTAGCAGAATATGTTAGGGATGTTATTTATTGCGTACCTGACGGCACGCAAAGAAGGGGAAACTTATTTTTCTACCGATATTATGTCCCTAACGGGACAAAGAGAGGAACAACAGCTTGTTTTCTACCGATATATTGTTCCTGACGGAACCTCTAAAAACAATTATCAACTAAAAAGAAATGAAAGGTTGTACTGGAAAACTAAAACAAAAAATCCGCAAGCGTGAGGTTCTGCTTCATGGTTGTATTATGGACAGTCGCTCTGGGGCAGTCGTGGAAATGTACCATGAAACAGGGTATGACGTTGTGCTCATAGACCGAGAGCATACTGCCCTGAACAGTGAAACTATTCTGGAACATATCCGACTGTGCAGGGCATTGGATATGCCTTGTATGGTGCGGGTTGCAGAGCCTTCCTACGCAGAATTGAACCGCGTTATGGACCAGGCGCCCGATGGTATTTATGTGCCTCGCATCCGCACTCGGCAAGATGTAGAAGAAGTCATCCGTTTAGTAAAATTTCCTCCCCGTGGGGTCAAAGGCTATGGAGCAAGTACCTGTCCGGCTGGGAAGTATCTCGGTTGGCGCCCAAACCCGCTCAAACAAATTGATTTTTATAACGATGACTTCGTTCTGGGTATCCAAATCGAAACGAAAGAAGCCATAGACAATTTAGACGATATTCTATCTGTTCCCGGTATTGACATCGTTGTTATCGGCAACGACGATCTGACACTCGGACTGGGAATACCGGCTCAATTCGATCATCCCGACTATATCGCCATCATTCATCGCGTCATCGCCGCCTGCAATCGTTACGACGTCATGCCCGGAATAGCCTGCTTCGACCCGGAAAAAATACGTTTCTGGAACGAACAAGGTATGCGCGCCTTCTGGGTCGCTTCAGATATTGTCAGTATGTGGACGTACACCCAACAACAGATAACAGCCATTCGCGCAAAACTTGAAAATGGGTCCTTCTAAACTCGATTACTTCGGGCTTTGCTATCCATGATGAGTTTTCGCAATATGTTTGTATTCAGTCTCTTCTGGATTCTGCTTCTGTTTTTTCCGTTCCGAAAAAGAAGAACCTCGCAGCTAAAGGCAGCTCGCAATGACGGGTACTTGTTAACGTCAATACTCGTACCGTCATTGCGAGACCCCGATGAAAGCATCAAACAGGCGAAAATGACGGTATATATCGCTCGTCATTGCGAGCCTGCGAAGCAATCCAGAAGCCTGAGGTGTATCTGGATTGCTTCGTTCCTCGCAATGACGTGAAACAAGATTCGTCATTGGTAGGAACGAAGTAATCCATCCACTGTGTCATTCCCGTGTATGCGGGAATCTCCTATTTCTTGGTAGACCCTGATGAATGAAGAGTATTTTCTTAAAAAAACTATTTACACAGTATTAAAACTATGAAATTATCAGAAAGAATTAAGACCGAAGTGGCAGACCGAAATGAACTGTTAGTTTGGTATTTAGGACAAGCGGGATTCCTGCTGAAAACCGATCAAAAGAAACTTATCGCCATAGACTTGTATCTTTCCGACGCCGCAGAACGGCTGTTCGGCTTCAAACGCATGATCCCTGCCGTTATCCAACCGGAAGATTTGAAAGTAGATTATTACCTATCAACCCATTCACACGTAGATCATTTAGACCCCGATATTCTCGCAACCGTAGCAGAATGTGACAAAACGTTTTTCATCGGTTCGCCCGATTGTGAAGCGGTTTATCAACAAAACGGCATCCCCAACGACCGTTATCGTATACTCAAAATCGGAGACCGATACGAATCCTCCGACCTTTCTGTACGCGCCGTGTACGCCAACCATGGCGAATTAGCACCAGAAGCTACGGGAATGTTAATAGAAACAAGTGGGATCAAAGTGTTTCACACCGGCGATACTGCTTTTGACCCCGACAAAATCGCCACCTCGCTCCAATCCGAAATTGATGTGTTAATTGCCCCCATCAATGCGCAATACGGCAACATGAACGCCCGCGAAGCCTGCCAATTAGCAGAGGCGCTGAACCCCAAAGCACTTATCGCCTGCCATTTTTGGATGTTCCTCGAACACGTCGGCGAAGGCGGATATGGCGACCCCGCAACATTCCTCCAGGAAGCAAAGCATTTGCCGCCCTCAATCACCCCCCACGTAATGTCCCCAGCCGAATTGATTAAGTTGTAGTTTTCAGTTTTCAGTTTTCAGTTTTCAGATACCAGATATCATTAATCATTAATCATTAATCATTAATCATTAATCACTACTCACTACTCACTACTCACTAAAAAAATGAACCCAATTATCGCCAGACTAAACGCCCAAACTTTCCCAATGACAGATACAGAGCGAGAAATCCTTTCCGCTATCCAGCCCGAAATCATTGAGTTAGAAGGCTCAACGGATGAAGAAATCATGACTGTTGCTGAAAATGCAGACGCCGTGATGATCCTCTCCGCTTATTTACGCGCACCGGTTATCCGGAAAATGAAACGCCTGCGGGTGATCTCCCGCATGGGAACCGGCACCGACAAAATTGACGTTGCTGAAGCAACCAAGTGCGGTATCGTAGTAGCTAATCTTCCCGATTTTTCAACAGAAGAGGTGGCCGATCATACGTTGGCGCTTATCCTAGCCACAGCGCGCCGCCTGAAATTTTACGAATCCTGTATTCGGAAAGGCTACAAGCCTTCTTCTGTAGAAGGAATGCATCGTCTATCCGTGCAAACGCTTGGCATCATCGGCTATGGACGGATTGGCAAAGCAGTAGCCAAACGGGCGCTCGCTTTTGGCATGAAGATTCTTATTTACGACCCATTCTACACCCCGACGACTGATAGAGAATCGAATATAGAACCGGTAGATTTAGAAACTTTGCTTACCTGTTCCGATTATGTAACGCTTTTATGTCCACTAACAACTAACAACCGTGAAATGATAGGAAAGAAGCAACTATGTATGATGAAACCCACTGCGGCATTGATCAACACCGGACGGGGCGAATTAATCAACGAAAACGACTTGGTAGAAGCCCTGAAAACAGGCGTGATTCAAACCGCCGCTTTAGATGTATTTGCCGGCATCAACGTATTCAATGAAAACGGTTTCCCAACCACCCATCCATTTTTCAGCGTTGACAATATAATACTTACCCCACATGTCTCCGCCAATTCGGAAGAAGCGCTAACATCAGCAAGAAACGACGCAGCAAAGAACGTCGTAGCCGTCCTTCAAGGATATAATCCATCGCACACTGTCAATCCGAAATAAATGAACAATGAACAATTAAAAATGAACAATTAAAAATGAACAATTAACAATTAAAAATGAACAATGAACAATTAATCATTGACCATTAATCATTTATCATTTATCATTAACCCTTTAATCATTATTTTTTTATGTCTACATTTTTAGGAATTTTTTTAGTAATACTTGCCGGTCTTGGCACGGGAACTGCCATGTGGCCGATGAAACGGATGAAACGGCTACAATTCGAGCATTACTGGTTTATTGCCATGTTGCTGGGATTACTTATCTTGCCTTGGGCAACCGTTTTTTTGCGTGTTTCCAACCCCTTTGAAGTTTATGCGCAAGTAGGGTGGGGGCCGATCCTCAAGGCAAATTTTTTCGCCTTACTCTGGGGGGTAGCCAATGTCCTCTATGGAATATGCGTAGTTCGTATTGGCGCTGCATTAACAGGCGCTATTATGTCGTTAGGAATCGTTGCCGGCGCTATTCTCCCGATGGTGATGAAAGGAACCGGACTTTTTGCGAATGCCCCCGACGTCATGTCGCGTAGCGGTTTAGTCTTGATCGCTGGGCTGGCAGTCATTTTGACAGGCGTTACGATTTCTTCGCTCGCCGGATTCGGACGCGCGAAAGCCCTAACCGGTTCAACTACTGTCACACCTTCACAGGGACTACAGGGAAGCTTCGCCACCGGACTTGTGATGGCGGTCGTTGCCGGCATTACTTCGGCAGGAAGCGCTTTGTGTTTTGTCTACGGACAGGCTCCTATCAAAGAAGCCATGGCAGCGCATGGAGTTGATACCATAACGGCAGACATGGCTGTTTGGGCTGCGGCGCTGATGAGCGGCACGATGGTTAATATCCTCTTTCCGGCATGGCTCATGACGAAAAAGAGAAATTGGGGCGAATTGCTCAAAAATCCGGGTGAAACGCTCCTCGCAACCGTCATAGGCATCCAACTGATCGCCGCCTTCGCTTTCTTAGGTCGCGGCATGTTGTTATTGGGCGTCTTTGGGGCGTCGGTAGGATTCGCCATTCAACAAATCCTGCAAATCATGGGCAACCAAGCCGTCGGTTTCTTTTCCGGCGAATGGAAAAACGTCCATGGAAAGCCGAGACAACTGATGTACATCGCGTTAGTCGTCTTAGCCGTAGCAGTATTGATCATCGCTTATAGCAACGTCTTGGCTTGATTGCTATTCTTTTTCTTTTAGCTGCTTAGCGTCCGATTCACTTTTTTCAGCTTTTTGCTTTGCTTTTTCGGCATTGATGGCTGCTTTTTCAGCATTTTTAGCTGCTTTTTCGGAGGCTGCTTTGCTCTTGATAGCGTTGTCAATAATGTTCTTCTTGTTTTTTACTTCCTTGAGTTCATTTGTTTTGTCTTCAAGGTCCGATTGCAGTTGTACCTTATTGTCGCTATCGGCTTTCAATTTGAGCTTGATAGTTTTGATCTCCGAGGTCAAAATATCAATTTCCTGTTTGTACTTGGCGCTTAATTCTCTGTCTGTCAGCTCGGCTTTTTTCTGAGCATGGACAACGCTGAATAAGCCGGTCAGCGTTAAGGCTATGCAAAATAAAAATATCTTTTTCATACAACTTTATATTTTATAGTTAGACGCGGCAAAGATACAAACACTTTTTGAAAATCAATCATCCGATGAAAAAAAATTACAAATGTTGCCTTTTTGTCCATTCACGCTCGATGTCTTCCAATGATTTACCGGTTGTCTCGGGGACAAGGAAATACGTGATCAACAGGTAGGGGAAGCACATGAAGCCGAAAAGCCAAAAGACGCCGGAGGCGGATAGCTGGGTGGTGAGCCAGGGCGTTAACTGGCCAATGAGATAGGTGCCTACCCATAGCGAAAAACCGGCGACCGACATAGCGGCGCCGCGTACCTTGACGGGATACATTTCGGATAAGAGGACAAAAATGACGGCGCTGATCGAAATGGCGCTACTGAAGACGTAGGCAAGGATCAGAACGAACAACACCCAAGTGGAAGCTGCGTTTCCGGAAGCTGCGCTGTGGAAAAACAGGCCGATACCGGCCAACAGTATGACCATCCCGCTTACTCCTATGTATATCAATTTCTTACGGCCTATTTTGTCGATGACTAACATGGCCAGAATAGTGGATACGACATTGACTAAACCTACCCAAACCTGAAAATCCAACGAAGCGGTTTTTTCGAGACCTGCTTCTAACAGAAATTTGGGACCGTAATAAAATACGGCATTCACACCCATGAATTGTCCGAGCATAGCCAAACATACGCCTACTATCATGGCAATACGGAATCCCGGTTTTAACAGCAAGCGCCAGTCTGATTTAGTCTCTTTGCTCAGGACATCTTGAATTTCTTCAATTTCCTGACGGGCTTTATCAGGCGGATAGATTTTGCCAAGCGTCTTCAACGCTTTATGATCGCACCGTTTGACTACCTGCCAACGCGGACTTTCGGGAATCAGGAACAGGATGAACAGAAACAACACCGCCGGAATGGTCTCCATGCCTAACATACCACGCCATACCTGATCGTTGATGACTAACTTCATAAACCCGCTCTCGTACTGCACAGCGTGCGACCAGTTGAGGACGGCGGCGTTCGAGAGATACGACCCTAATATGCCTACCGTGATCGCCAACTGGTAACAGGAGACCATACGCCCGCGATATTTCGGAATGGATATTTCAGAGATATACAAAGGGGCGATGATGGATGCAATACCTATGCCAACGCCTCCTATGATGCGGTAAATGACCAACTGGTCGAAGGTCGTATAGATAGCGCATCCGATAGCCGAAGCCGAAAACATCACGGCTGCCGTCATCAACAATGGTTTGCGCCCAAAAGCATCGCTTAACTTGCCGGCCATCAGTACGCCGATGATAGACCCTACAATGGCGCACCCAACGTACCAGCCCTGTTGTATATCCGATAACCCGTAAAATGCTTTCACATCTTCGGTAGTACCCGAAATGACTGCCGTATCGTATCCGAATAGAAAACCGCCTAAAGCGGCGATGACGGTTAAAAATAAAACGTACCTCATTTTGAATTGAAAATTGAAA
>Ga0099364_10006243_pt1 | contig 17419 bp, 11 predicted proteins | sample TergutTh196P3_FD_73070 | JGI IMG/M metagenome (GOLD analysis project Ga0099364, IMG submission 73070) | Microcerotermes parvus P3 segment gut microbial communities from Pointe-Noire, Republic of the Congo - Th196 P3 | ecosystem: Host-associated > Arthropoda: Insects > Digestive system > Gut ...
GGTATTTGCCGTGAATGTTCCCGATTCCCGCTGCAAGCATGGTTACACCTAAATCAGCGATTTTCTTACATTCATCGGGGTCGGCACATTCACCCTTTCCGACTACGCCGTCTTCTTCGCCGCCGATTGAACCGACTTCCGCTTCAAGCGACAGGCCTTTTGCGTTACAGATTTTCACGAATTCTGCCGTGTTTGCGATGTTCTGTTCAATCGCCTCATGCGAACCATCGTACATTATTGACGAGAACCCCGCTTCGATACACGCGTTAGCCGCATCGTAGGAACCGTGGTCGAGATGAATCGCCACCGGAACGGTGATTTTTAAGTCTTCCAACATTCCGTTTACCATGCCGACTACCGTTTTGAATCCGCCCATGTACTTGCCTGCACCTTCGGTAACGCCGAGGATAATCGGGGAATTAAGCTCCTGCGCGGTGGTGAGTGCCGCTTTCGTCCATTCCAGATTGTTGATGTTGATTTGTGCTACCGCATACTGTCCCGATACTGCTTTTTTGAGCATTTCGGTTGCTGAAACAAGTTTCATTTTTTTATTTCTCCTTTAAAATTATTAGTGTGAAAAATTATTGAAAGTAAGGGTGTAATACCCCGCCCTCTTGGGGCGAGGGGTGCAGGGCTTGCCCTGCGGTGTTACCTTACATTTTCATGGACATGAAAATCTTTGAAATCTCGCTTAAATATTATTCGCGTTTGCGTCTTCAATCACTTCTTTGGAATAGAGGTTGAAGTCACCGTTTGAGTTTTTCTTGAAGGTATACAGATGGTAAAAGATTTCGTCAACCGGGAACTCGTTCGGGTTATTGCGAATGTAGTCGAAATCGTCTTCGTACCCCTCGAAAAACATGCTGTCATAGGCATCGTAAGAATATCCGCCGCTTACCGCAAAGTATTTGTCACCGAGTTTGTATCCCCCCAACATAGTCCGATATTGCATCGGGCCTCCGCCGAAAACGCCTGTGTAAAAAACGATTGTCCCCATTTCTTCGTCCCAGCCCACGTTTATGAGTGATTCAGAATAGTTGTTGTGGCGGTAATCGTAAATTTCGGTCGAGAAATCGGGGTTAAAACTTTTTTTCAAGACTGAATTTAAATCGTCGGGTTTCGAACCTCTTACAATCCCGAAATACATTTCGAATGGCAGTTGCGCTGCGAATTTATCCGTCTGGGAATCGTTATAATCGTAATACGGAACATTCATTTTATCCATTGCGAATATAACGATATCCATAAGCGGGATTTCGTCTACATGGGTGAATTCCGGTAACAGACCGACTATTGCCCAACCGGAATCTTTTTCGACGAACTCTTCCAGTGCATCCCACTCGGACTTTTTCAGCTCTTCACGTTCGGGGGCGGTTGTAACCGAGCTTGCAGTCGTTGCCGATGAAGTTGTATTAGCTGAGTTGTCGGTGGTTTCGGCGGTGGTTTCTTCGGAAGTCTCTGTCCCCCTCGCACGCCTGGAAGGCGGCTCGGAATTGCCGCCGGAATTATCTTTGCTATCACATCCGGTTAGCCCGATAAGTCCGGTTAACCCGATTATGATTGTCAGAATCGCCGATATTATCGGAACAATTGTATTTTTTTTCATTTCTTGTTACTCCTTACTTAAATTATTTTAAATTACCTTAATTCCAATCTCCGAACCTGTCGTTAGCCATCGGGCTGATGACGTTAGGTTCAGGCTCACTTTCGAGAGTGTTTTCTTGGTTTGATTGAAGCGAATCCCGCCCGATTGAACCCATTCCGTTTTCATCGGTCGGTGTGAGTTGTGCCGGCAACGGCGGAAGGGTTTTAGTCCCGACTGCTTCCATGCCTTGATTCGTTCGCTCGTCATACAGACTTCCGTAAACAGGAACGTTCGAAACACTTTCATAAATTCGACCGCTTTCTTCCGGTGTAACCTCCGTGAATCCCGTCACGTCGTTCTGTTTGACCTTGTTATAAGTTACCGCAATTGCCGGAACGCAAATCAACAGAAACTCGACAATCCAGATGAAAGCGTAGAAAACCCCGCTGATTTGGTCGTTATCGTAAATCCAGCGACCTTCTTCATTAATCGCGCCGATTACCTTGAACATATCGCCGGGATTGGTCATGAAGTAAGTAGCGGAGGGGACATCACCATCGGTTTCGTGCATGATTCGATAATAGATGAAGATACTCATTTCTTCGAAGGCTTCTTCAATCCGTGATACCGCCCCCGACGCACTGTAACCGAACAACTCGCTGTACCATTGCGCATAATAAGTCTGGGTACGGCTGAATTCGTTCCAGTTGGGTTCGATTGAATGCCAGAAGTCGCTGTTTTGTGCATATTCCAGTTCGGTAGTGTTTTGCATAGTATCGATTATCTCGCGAAGTTCGCGTTGGGGGAGGAGTTTGCCGTTCTCGTCACAGAAGTCACTCGTGGTAACGAGACAATAGAAATACGCTCCGTATTCTTCGCTGAAGAGCATTTTTTCAGCATCTTTCGAGAGGAACATCGCCCACTTGAAGTAGGAGAATCCTATACAGCCGATGACTACCATCGCCATCGCCGCTTTGAAGTTGGTGACTTTGAAGAATCCCACCATGAGACCCGAAATCGCACCTGCGAACAACCCGAATAACAACGCCGCAAAAATAGCGAAACGTACGTCCCATTCGGTAACGATGGGTTGAACGAACTGGTACAATTGGCTCAACAATGCACCGGTTACGATAGTCCCCACTAACAGTAGAATCAGCCCGCCTACGTTGGTTTTCTTTGCTTGATTTTGCATAATCTCCCCCTTATATTATCTAAATTTAAATCGCCCTAATTCTTTATAATCAAACCTAATCAAACTTCAATAACTTCTGTGCGTTACCGTACAGAATCTTTTCACGTTGTGTTTGGGTTAAGTCGATTTTGTCGAAAAGTTCCAATTCCTCCCGAATGTTCCACATGGGGTAATCTGTCCCGAACAGTACGCGTTCTTCTCCGAAAGCCCGGATGTATTCTTTAGCCTTCTCCGGGCTCATCGCATAGAATGAGCTGCAGGTATCGACCCACAGATTCTCGTGTTTCCCGCTAAGTTCGAGTATGCTGTTGTCCCAGTCACTCCACCCGCCGAGGTGGGCGGCAATCACCCTCTGTTTCGTAAAGTTCGAAATTAGCCGGGCTACGCGTTTAGGCGACGAAAAGTCGAACCGTGTATCCCCGGCATGAAGCAGAACAGGCAGTCGGTCATCGAGGACTTCGAAGAGACGATGTGCACGTTTTCCGTCCGCCGCAAAGCGTTGAATGTCCGGGTGAAGTTTCACCCCGCACAGTCGGTTTGAAATCGCGCGGTTAATTTCGCTGTCGAGTTCGAGTTCGGTCATATCCGGGTGAAGTGAGGCGAATCCCACGAAGAATCCGCCTGAATCCTTCACGCTTTGCAGGATAAAATCGTTGATACTTCCGATTTGGGGTACGTTTGTTGCAACCGAGCAAATCAACGCCCCGCAGACCCCTGCAGATTTATGCTTTTTGATTAAATCTGCGGCAGTTCCTGCATGGCGAATCGGCATATCGTAGAAGTCACCGATTCCCGCCGATGCACGTTCCGCAATTTTTTCGGGGTAGATGTGGGTGTGGCTGTCAAAGATTTTCATTGGTTCCATACAGGGTTCAATACGCTGTTCATTTTAGCGAGTTGTTTCAGAATCTCCAGAACGTCACCGATTACAGGTTCGGTTCGGGGCGGCGAACCATGACTCACCGGGACAATGATTGCAGCCCCCTTTGCGGCGGGGTTATTGTCGAGTGAACTGTTCATTTTCGCTAAATATTTGAGAATTTCCAGTGCATCGGAAATTGTGAGGAAACCGTTCCCGTCAACATCGCCGAGTTTCCGTGTGTTGTGGGAGGAAGTCGTGGTGGTTTCGCCGGTAGAATCCGCCGAAGTCACTGAAGTTACCGAAGTCACCGAAGTAACTGTAGAAGTTGTTGCAGACGAAGTCGCGCTCGCACTTGTTTCACTGCTTGACGTGTTTGAGTCGGAGCTTTGCGACGACGTTTCGCTCGAGGTTGTCGAAGTCGGTGAACTCTGCGAAGTCGTGGTCTCGGAAGTCACCGTTTGCGAAGAAGTCGTGCCGGAGGACGATGTTGTAGTCTCGGAAGGGTCGGAAGAGGTAGAGGAATTGAAAGAATCAGAGGTAGCGGAGGTAGTGGAAGCAGTAGAGAAATCAGAAGTGTCGGTGGTGTTGGTGGTGTCGAAGGTCGTGGTGGTTTCGGTAGAAGAAGTTGTGCTTGATGGGGTGGTAGTCGATATGGGGATGATGGGAGAACCCGAAACCGTGACGTTTACGGTAATGGTTGTGATTACAGGGCTTCCCGAAAGGGAGAAATACACATCCGATTTAGAAATGCCGGTTAGGTTTTCGGTGAGGGGACTCCACGATTCCCACAAGACCGCTTGCGAATCAAACTGTGAGATACTGCTCTGTACGGTGGTGTTGTTCAGCGTTACCGAAGTAATCGAGACGGTTACACCTTCCGGAACATTTCCCGATAGTGAGAGGGTGAGTCCGCTGTATAATCCCGCCGCACCGTCGCTGATTGTCACCGCATGAATTCCGTCGGTGGTGATTTTAGTTGAAGCGTTTAAGGCATCGAACCCGCGCCAACTGGCCGGCCCGTGTTCCCGCGCCGAAAGGGTTAATGTAATGTCGAGCGGCGGGAGCGGCGTGTGGAATGTACAGTGATTTGCTTCTGTGCAGGTGCGGGTCAGTCCGGTTGTAGGACAGACGCTACATTCGGTGCAGTTGGAAGTCTTCGGGGTGTGAGTCGCACACGGAGGAGTGTGGATTGGGCAGTGGTTCGCGTCGGTACAGGTGCGAGGTAGTCCCGCCGTGAAGCAGACACTGCAAACGGTGCAGTTCGCTGCAGATGGTGTATGACCGTCCGAACAAGGCGGAATGATGTTGCGCAGTCCGGGGATTTCCGATACCGGAACAGGCGTATGGGTGGGATTTCGTCTGAGATGCGCCGCCGCCGCGATTACGAGGTTAGCGTTGTAATCGCAGGCTACTTCGGTGTTCTCGTAGCTGTTGTACTCGTTCGTGAAACTGCCGCTCTCGGAGGCAGGGCCACCGACTAATCCGCCCACAAGCAGGTTTGCAGGATTCACGCTGTTACTCGGCGCAGAACCGCCATTCTGGGTTGCAGTATGTCCGGTAGCGGCACGATGGTGGACTTTCAGGTTTTGACCGTGAGAACCCGACAATGTCGGTGTCCCGCTTCCGATTGACGGATACCCTATTACAAAGGTATTGTTCGCACCGTTCGCACCGAGCAGAATCCGCATTTGTCCATCTGCCCATGCACCGTAGCGACTTTCGTTTGTTTTGTTATCATATAAGAGTCCCAGGGCTTGGAATCCGCAGTTATATCTTGCGCCACCCCATTGGTCGGGGCGGAAGTAAGTAGTCGGATTGTTTCGTCTGCTCTCGACACTGCCCATAAAACCGCTTCGGAGTTCGCTCCAGTTCCCTCTCATAGCGGCAACTTGCGGCCAGACTCCGTCCCAGCCCATAGGCCAGCTTGTGTGAGCTAAATTCCCATTGCGATAGGTTGTATTTCCGGTGGCTAAGACTAACCATTCCCCGGCTAAAGCCATTTTATCTTCCCATCTTGAAGAGCTGTAAAATCCTGAAGCCCCGGCAGTGGCTTGACCCTTGTGAGAACTCGACGCATTCGCCCAGTTGAAGAGTGCAAGTGCTACCCGCAGGTCTTCCGGATTGCCGAAGTTGACGTAATTCGCCGCCAGAACCGCCGCCGCCATCGCAACTTGGTCTGTTCCGGGATTTGCGGAGGTCAGATTCGTAAAATACGCTCTTCTGTTAGAGCCGCTCGGCGTAGGACTTGAAGACGAGTTCTGCTTTTCGGGCGGCCCCCAGAATCCGTGGTCGTTGCCGCCGCCGCCGTCCCCGACTTGATAGGCATACGCAATCGGAGTAGTACCTGCGGCATCCCAGACTACGCATTTCCTGTAATATTCGGCGAAATGGTCGAGAATCCGCTGCGCATGACCCAGCGAACCCACTTTCTCGAGTTCTGCTCTGTACTCGTGTACAGCCCAACCAACGGTAGTCCCGGCGTAGGCAATCGGCAGATTGAACTTCACGTGGTCGCCGGCATCGTGATAACCGCCCGACAGGTCGATGGTGGTAGGCCCTCCCGTTATTTGAAACTGCGACGGTATCGGAATTGTCGCGTCTTGGAGATGGCAGTTGTTCCGCCATGCGAACGCCGAACGTTCGCCGACTTTGTCACCGCACATATTCGCGTCGTAGAAGTACAGCGAATACTGCAGGAGCTGCGCATAGTTGGGTTCGGTGTTTGCCGAAGTCGTCAGCGTTACGTTGTCGGAAAGAATCGGCATTAGTGAGAACAGCATAACAAACGCCATGAATGTACTGACGATACGTTTTTTCGTAATCTTCATCATAAGAAATAGACCCCTTTCGTGATTTAATTTAATTCTTGTGTCAGGCAGTCTGCCCGCCGGTGACATCCCGGCAATAATTCCTGAAATACATACCGCCCTCCCCGAACCATTTTATCACATATATATTTTTTTTTCAAGGGTTTCTTTAAAAATATAGTCATTGACAACACAGATTCATTCCAATCTAATTCTAAATTTGAATAGGTGTATTGACAGTTGCCCTCTATTTTGATATAATCGTAGAAAACCCGAAAGGAAAAAACTCGGAATGGAAAATCTCAATCACTTAATTAATTTGAACGATTATCCCGTTAAAATCTGGGACAAAATAATCAAACTCGCTAAGTTGATTATGGAGGAACCCAACGTCTATAAAGGCGCGTGCACCGGAAAAATCATGGCAACGCTGTTTTATGAGGCAAGCACACGGACTCAAATGAGTTTTCAAAGCGCGATGCTTCGTTTGGGTGGCGGAATTATCGGGTTCGATAACCCGGCAATCTCCAGCGTTTCCAAAGGTGAAAGCCTGGGGGATACAGCCAAGACAATCAGTGGTTATTCCGATGTTATAGTTATGCGGCATAACCGTGAAGGTGCGGTAAAAGCTGCCGCCGCCAAGTCCGACTGTCCGATTATCAATGCGGGAGACGGCGGACACCTTCATCCGACACAGACCCTTACCGATTTATTGACGCTCACCATCGAGAAAAAGCGGTTGAAGAATCTTAATATCGGCATTTGCGGTGATTTGAAATACGGACGAACTGTACATTCATTAGTACGGGCTATTTCCGAGTACGAGGGGAACAAATTCACTTTTATTTCCACCCCGGAACTGTGTATGCCGGAATACATCAAGCGGGGATTGGATTATGTCGAGGTTTCGTCCATTGAATCGGCAATCGGTGAGTTGGATGTTCTGTACATGACGAGGGTTCAGCGGGAACGCTTTCAAGATGAACAGGAATATGAGCGACAAAAGAGCGTGTTTACGCTTGATTCGGCGAAACTGAAATCGGCAAAATCGGATTTGAGTATAATGCACCCGCTCCCCCGATTAGATGAGATTTCGATTGAGGTTGATTCCGACCCGCGTGCAGTTTATTTCAAGCAGGCGAATTACGGTATGTATGTGCGGATGGCATTGATTCTCACTATATTAAACAAGAAAATCAAGATGGAACCGCTTTTCGTCGGGGAGACCGACGAAGCAAAGCGCCAAAAAAAGTGTAAAAATGAGAACTGTATAGTCAATCACGAGAAATCGCTTGAAAATCGTTTCGTTAAAACCGAAACGGGATTAGTTTGTGAGTATTGCGAAGTGGGGTTGGACACATGAAGAATACAAGAAATTCCCCTGAAATACAAATCCGGGTATTAGCGGGACTGTTTGTAGCGTTAGGGGTGATTATTCCGCAGTTTACGGGGCATTTAGCGGGAGAAGGTGGGGGGCGGGTCTTCCTGCCGATGCACATTCCGGTTATTTTGTCGGGGTTTATTTGCGGCCCGTTTTACGGCGGAATCGTGGGGATTTTGTCCCCGGTTATGTCGTGCATCGTCACCGGCGGGGCGATGCCGTCGGTCTATCCCATGCTCCCGATTATGTGTGTTGAACTCTTCACGTATGGATTCGTCGGGGGATTGTGGGTACGCAGGTTCAAGCAGAATGTGCATACCGGTCTTATTCTTGCGATGTTGTCAGGGAGAATCATGTACGGGGCGGCTTACTGGACGCTCCTGCTCCATCACACAGACGGCCCGTTCAAGGCATTGAGCGTGTGGAACGCAATCACGACCGGGTTGCCGGGCATTGCGATTCAACTTGTAATCATTCCGCAGATTATGCTCGCGCTTAAAAGCGCGCATTACCTTGATTTTATCGATTCCCGCGGAAAAACCGAAACCTGTTCGTCGGCTAAAAAGGCAAAGTCGCTCATAAGCTCGGGTGAGGCGACCTGCGTTGCAATCAAGGGCGGGAAAATAATTTTTCAAGATTCCGGTAAGGGGATTTCGCCGTTAATTTCGTTGTATGAGGGAAATCCCGACATTTATGAAGGGGCATACTTCTTGGACAAAGTAATCGGGAAAGCCGCCGCTATGATTTTGACTTTAGGCGGCGTGAAAAAGGTTTACGGTGAGCGTATGAGTAAGTCGGCGGTTGATTATCTCAACGCAAGGGGGATTGAAACCGATTTCGGCGAAAAGGTGGGAATAATCCTGAATATCGCTGGGACGGGAATCTGTCCTATGGAGAATGCGGTACTCAACATTGATTCCCCGGAAGAGGGGTACGCTAAACTCAAGGAAACCCTCGATGCTTTAAGGAGTGGAGCAGTCGGAATAAAAAGCCAAACTGCAATTATATGATTGAATAGTTGAAAAATCACGAAAATCCCCCTGCGAAAAACATTCTTCATGTTTTTTCGCAGGGGCATTTTAGGCAAATCGCAAATCTCATGACAAATTTTCGATAATCGGGATAATTTCGTCAAGCGTATTGACTTTCTTGTAGACCAGCTTTTCGATTTCCGGTGGGATTTCAAGGAAGTCCTTGATGTAAACGCACTTCACCCCGGCGGCAACCGCCGAGCGAATACCGTTTACACTGTCTTCGACTGCTATGCAGTCTTCTGTCGAGACCCCTGCCAGTTCCGCCGCTTTGATATACGAGTCGGGTGCGGGTTTACCGTTCGCGACATCGTCACCGCCGATAACTCCGATAAAATGTTCGAGGATTTTTGAACCCGCCAGGTCTTCAACCGCTGCTGCATGACTGGTTGAAGTAGCAATCACGCTTTTTATGTCGTGTTCTTTAAGAAAGTCATTCAGTTCACGGAAGCCCGGTTTCACGGGGATTCCGTTGAGTTTTTTGTAATTGTGCGCCCATGCCGCCGCCATAGGGAAGGTTAAATCAAACAAGTCGGGATTATTATACGTTTCATTAATGAATCTTTTAGTCGAATAAATCGGCTGACCTACGCAACGGTTGAACAACTCTTCCGAAAACTCATGATTCGTGCGTTCAAACGCCGACCGCCAGGCTTTCTTATACATAGGCTCGGTGTCGAGTACCGTTCCGTCCATATCGAACAGCACTGCTTTTATTGACATTACATTCCCTCCTTTGATTTAAGTGAATCGGACGAAACAAGCACCATCGAACCGAATGCGGGCAGAGTAATCGGGGAGGAAAGGTTGACTTCGCTTCCGCTGATTGCATCGGTCAGGGTTTTATTCATGGAGAGATTGAACGTGAAGGGATTTCCGTCGGCGTTCAGCAGAACAACCGCTTGTTCGCCATTATGTTCGCGTATGAACGAAAATTGCCGATTCGTCAAGTGAAGTTGTTTATAACTCCCCGAATGAAGTGCGGACGAGCCTGAGTGAGCCCGCGTAAGTTTTGAGATTAAGGTGGGCAGTTCGCCGGAGGAATCGTAATCTTCGGCTTTGTATTCCGGTCTCAGCGTGTCATCGCCGGCGTGTTTATCTCCGGTTTGACCGTATTCGCTCCCACAGTACACAATCGGAGCCCCGGGCATCGTGAATAACAGTGTGTACAGGGGCGTGAGGTGTTTCGGTTCTTTCAATTGAGTGGCGATTCGCGTGACATCGTGATTGTCAACGAAACACGCAAGTTTCTTCCCGGTGTACAGACACCAGTGCTCGGCACCGAATTGACGGTTAAGTGAATGTGCGATTTCGAACATATTCAGCTCATTAAAGCTTGAATACAGTCCTTTATAACATTCATAGTTAGTGACCGAATCCAACATTTCCGGGTTTAGCCACTTGTTGTAGTCGCCGTGAAGGGTTTCGCCCAGCAACCAGAAATCGTTCTTCAATCCCTTGCAGTGATTGCGCAGTTCTTTCAAGAAATTCGCTTCCAGGCTGTAAGCCACGTCCAGACGGAGTCCGTCTATATCGAATTCCTTTACCCAACCGCTGATTGCCTGCATAAGAAAATCTTTGACTTCGGGATTGTACAGGTTCAGCTTGACCAGGTCGTAATGACCTTCCCAGCCTTCATAATAGAATCCGTCGTTGTAATTTGAGTTGCCGTCACGTATAAAAAACCAATCTTTATACCGTGAGTTAAACTTATTTTGCTGTACATCCTTGAATTTTGCAAAGTCACGTCCTACATGATTGAAGACCCCGTCAAGTATGATTTTCAGTCCGTTTTTGCGGAGTTCATCGCAGACTTGTTTGAAATCCTCGTTCGTTCCCAGTCGTGAGTCCACTGTTGAGTAGTCGATTGTGTCGTAGCCATGCGCCGTGGACTCAAACAGGGGGTTGAACATTACGGCATTGAATCCCAGTCGTTTTATTTCGGGAATGTGCTTTATTACGCGTAAAATCCTGCCTTCGCCGACTGCGGGGGGCGGGTTGAACGAGTTTCTCCTTTCCACACCACAGTATCCGATTGGGTAAATCTGATATATAACCGCATTTTCGAACCAATTCATTATGTATTCGACCTCATTCTTTCTTTAAAGTATATAAGATAATATCTGTTTGATATTATATCATCTCGGCAGATTTTTGTCAAGGCTTTTCGTAATCACTTGACAAATGGGTTTTGGGGTGGTATAATCTATATTATATTAAAAATATATAAGAAAAACCAACAATAAGGGAGTTATAAGTTTGAATAAGAGTTCACGGGGTCGGCGGCTTTGCCGTCGAGCAGGTGAGCTTGACAGGCTTGAATTCATGCCACTTTGTGGCAGAAAGGCATGGTTATAATCATGTATAACAATCTGCAAGATTCAATCGGGTTTGTCGAGCAGTTCGACGAACAGGTCGGGGTTGCAATGAAAGCCGAGTTGGCACGTCAACGCCGCAATCTCGAGCTTATTGCAAGCGAAAACATCGTGAGTCCTGCCGTGATGGCGGCAATGGGAAGTGTTCTGACTAATAAGTACGCAGAAGGGTATCCGGGCAAACGCTATTACGGTGGGTGTGAATGTGTGGACGTAGTTGAGCAATTGGCGATTGACCGGGCGAAATCGCTTTTCGGGGCGGCGTTCGCTAATGTGCAGACTCATTCGGGTTCTCAGGCGAATACGGCGGCTTATTTCGCCCTGCTTGAACATGGGGACACCGTTCTCGGAATGAACCTTAACCATGGCGGACACTTGACACATGGTTCGCCGGTGAATATATCGGGGAAGTACTTTAACTTCGTGGCTTACGGTGTGGAAGACGATTCGCAGGTTCTTAATTATGATAAGATTGAATCCCTTGCCAAACAGCACAACGCAAAGGCAATCGTTGCCGGAGCTACGGCATATCCGCGTGAGATTGACTTCGCTAAACTGAGCGAAATCGCTAAGTCTACGGGGGCGTACCTTATAGTCGATATGGCGCATATAGCGGGACTGGTTGCGGCGGGTGAGCATATGTCGCCGATGCCGTACGCTCATGTAGTGACTTCGACTACGCATAAGACTCTTCGGGGGCCGCGCGGCGGACTCATCTTGACTAACGATGAGGAAATCGCACTGAAAATCAATAAAGCGGTATTCCCCGGGACGCAGGGCGGGCCGTTAATGCACGTTATCGCGGCGAAAGCCGTTTGCTTCGCCGAAGCAATGAAGCCGGATTTCAAGCAGTATGCCGTTCAAGTCAAGAAAAATGCGAAGGCGTTAGCGGCGGCATTGCTCGAACGCGGGTTCAATCTTGTTTCGGGCGGAACCGACAATCATTTGATGTTGGTGGATTTACAATCATTCAACATCACCGGAAAAGTCTTCGAAAAGCAGCTTGATGAAGTCTACATCACCGCTAACAAGAATACTGTCCCGAATGACCCGCAGTCGCCTTTCGTGACAAGCGGACTGCGCTTGGGGACTCCCGCTGTTACCACCCGCGGATTGGTTGAAGCGGATATGGCGGTAATCGCCGAGGCTATTTTCTTGACAGCGAAGGATTTCGACGGGAATAAAGAGAAAGCACGTTCACTGGTGACGGAATTATGCGGTAAATATCCGCTGTACGAGTAATGTCAACAAGACTTGCAATAGTTCCGGTAAATCCGGAAAGTAAGGAGTAAATAAGAAAATGTCGTCCAAAGCAAGTGAAATGATTCTTAACAAGAAAGCGCAAATCGCCCCGCTTTCGTTAATCGCCCTCGACGGTGCAAAGAATATGGGGGTGAAAATCGACCACCATTTAGTTGATTGGTCTAAAAGCAACGGCAGCGCGCCGGATACTTTTCTTGTCAAAAGCGAGTGTCCGCGGTTCTCTTCGGGGGATGCAAAGGGAATTATCAAGAAGACGATTCGCGGTGATGACCTGTTTATTATAGTAGACGTGGGAAATTACAGTTGCACCTATAATATGTTCGGAAACGATAACAAGATGTCGCCCGACGACCATTATCAAGATTTGAAGCGTATTATTCAGGCGGCAGGGGGAAAAGCAAGACGAATCAGCGTTATAATGCCGATTCTTTACGGAGGTAGACAACATCGCCGTAATTATCGCGAGTCGCTCGACTGTGCCGTTGCACTCAAAGAACTCGAAAACATGGGGGTCGAGAACATAATCACCTTTGATGCGCATGATGCACGGGTCTGTAACGCCGTTCCGCTTATGGGGTTCGATAACGTTATTCCGTCTTATCAAGTGCTGAAGGCGTTGTTCTCAAGCGTTTCCGGGTTGAATGTAAGCAAGGAGACTTTCATGGTGGTAAGCCCCGACGAGGGTGCTATTCATCGTAATATGTATTATGCGTCGGTCTTGGGGGTAGAACTCGGGATGTTTTATAAACGTCGGGATTATTCGGTTGTGGTAAACGGTCGTAATCCGATTGTGGCGCATGAGTATCTGGGGAATTCGGTCAAAGGGAAAGACGTTTTTATCTCCGACGACATTATTTCATCGGGTGAGTCTATGTTGGAGGTTGCCCATGAACTCAAAAAGAGGGAGGCGGGCAGGATTTTCGTCTACGCTACCTATCCGATTTTTACCAACGGACTATCCACTTTTGATAAAGCATATTCCGAAGGGGTGATTGATTACGTTTTCGGGACGAACCTGACCTATCGGACACCGTCGTTGCTTTCCCGCAAGTGGTTTTATGAAGTAGACGTGTCTAAGTACATTGCTTATCTAATTGCGGCATTGAATCACGGTGTTTCCACCGGTTTGGTGATTGATCCACACCTTAAAGTGAAATCGTTGCTTGAAGAGTATAACGTAAAAAGTCCTGTTACGTGTTGATTTCATTTCGTTGTATAAATCCCCCGATTTGTATAAAATCGGGGGATTTATACTGTTTGTCATTTTACGAGTTTTACAGCTATTACCGATATATCGTCTTCTCTGAATCCTTGTTCGGTTTGGGGAGTTTCGGGGGATTTCGCCGCGGGGGAGTATCGTGCGGCATCGGCTATGATTCGTGCGGTTTCGTTTAAATCGGTGATTTCTTTGTTTGAGAGTTGATGTTCCAGCCATTTTTCGTTTAGTTCGGCACCGTCGCTTGCCATGATTACCATGTCGGAGTGTCCGATGGTGAAACTTCGGCTTTCATAGACGGCTTTATAGCCGATTCCCACAGGTAATCCGCAACCGGCGGCTTTGACCAGGCGTTTATTGCAACGAATGTAACTCGCCGCGGCACCTGCTTTGTACAATTCGGCTTTTCCGCTGTAGAGGTCGATTCGGCAGATGTCGAGGGTGGCGAAACTTTCGTCCGACGACTTCACCAGGAGGGAATTATTGATTATTTCCAGGGAAGATGGCAGACCGATTCCCGCTCTTAACAGTTTGATTAACATTCCGCAGGCAAAGGCGGAGTCTATTCTTGCGCGGCTTCCGCTTCCCATTCCGTCTGAGAGAATGATGTAGGCGTAGCCTTTTCCGTCTACGAAGCTGTCGTAATAGTCACCGCAAGAACGCTCATTCGATTTAGAGAGCTGGTACGCACCGTATTCCACCCCATAGAGTGCCCTTTCGTACATGGTGAATCGCATTTCTTCGTTTGGCGGTTTGCCGTCTTGGATTGAGGTGACTTCCGGCAGGTCGAATTGTTTTTGAAGGGCTTCCCCGATTAAGTCACCCAGCCTTGATGCGTCACAGGTGAGTTTGCCTTTTCCGTAACCTTCGATAGAAGCGCGCCCTTCGTTAATTATAACCGCGACGCGGGGGTGACGGATTCCGTTTTCGGTGAGGATTCTTTCCACCCGTATCGACATCGAACGGTCATGGTGAGAGTATTCGAGAAATTCTTCCGACAGACCGAGCATCAGGTTTTCGGTTGCGGACAGTTGAGCGGTTAGTACGGTTCGCATTTCGGTGATTTTGCGGTTCGCCGAGTTAATGCTGACATATTCCCGATAACGTTCCCCTAACGTATATAGGAGCTGTTGCTTTCGTTCGCACCTTTCGTTGATTTTTGCGGGGAGATTTTTTTCGGTGAGGGCTTCGCCTTTTCTCAATGCCGCCGCTATTTTGTTCAGTGATGAAACGGTATCGCTGTATTCTTCCCCCCAACAGAGTATGTTGTGCTTACATTTTCGGCAAATCATGTCCCCGGCGGCGTTGTATACCCATGAAAAGTCACGAGTGTTGCGTTTGTCGAGGATTTCTCCGGCTTTTTCTACCGCTGATTTTACGTCGTTCAGTGCGCCGCTCGCCAATCTCAGGCGTTCGGCGAAAATTTCCGACAGACTGCTTCCTACGGTGTTTCGATTGGAATTAATCCCCGTGCAGTTGCCTGTATTGCCGATTCTTTCGATTCTTTCAAAGAAGAGAGAGTCAAAAGGGACTACTATATATAATATAGAGCCTGCCGCCCCCCCCAACATCACCGAAAGAGTGAACGTGTTTATTCCGATGGCGGATATGCCGATTCCCATTGCGAAAATGAATCCTGCCGACTGTGTCACCTTCCCGAATCGTGTGAATAACGTAGCTACCGCCGAAGCAACGGTGAAAACCACCATCCCCGATGCTAAATCGGGGTTTGCCAGTACGATTCCCGCCGCGGTTATGATTCCGCCGATGCTCCCGCCGATGTTTCGGTACTTGTTGGCGAGGGATAATGAAACAATGCTCCCCATCAATACACCGGTGTTGATTCTGAAGTCGTTGACGTGGGAGAGGTTTGATAAGGCGGCAATCGCGAATATCGCAACGAACGACGGGGAGAGGATTGACGAGTATTTCATGCAGGCGGTCATGAATCCGCCGGCGAGGAATTTATATGTGTTCATCAGGCAATAGGTGAGAAATCCCGCTGTAATTGCCATGACCAGGGCAGATATTATTTCGGTGGGGCGGGTTGCCGCCAGCATTTCAACGATTGCCACGCTTGTCCCGGTTAGCAGTGCGGAAGAAATGTTCAGCAGTTTTGATGAGGAGTTTCCGAGGAAAAAGCGGAATACACCAATCACCATCATAACGGTCAGGGCGGGGACGGCTTCGAACACCTGCCCCCTTAAGAGGAATGCCGACAGACTCCCCAAAAAAGCGAAGATACAGTCACCGCCGGCAAGACTCCCTATAAAAATCGGGGCGAGCGGGGTTATTCCGCCGAATAATTCCGATGCGATGATTGCCGCCGCCGTCGCGAAAATCATGGGATACCTGAAATATCCCCCGGTCTTTTCAAAGAAATTATGTATGTTTCGTTCCATGATTGTGACTTCCTTTCCGGTTTTGGTTTTTGTTACATTATATAGTGGGGGAATCGTGAATTTTGTCAAAATATAGTTTTATTCTGAATTTCGTTTGAAATCGGGCAAAAATAATCGTATTTTGGATTTTGGGTGTGGCTTTCTTGGCTTTTTTGAAAAAACTTGTGAGAAATCCATTATATTTCGTGAAATTTTACGAGGCAGTACACGTAAAATCGGCTTGAACAGTGGGTTCGTGATGAAATTAAAAAAATAAAAATTTTTTTCAAAAAACGCTTGACAAGTCGTAAATGATGTGCTATAATGTACAAGTTGTCTCGAAACGCAAGGGAGTTGTTGATTTCGAAGCGGCGATTTATTAAAGACATTTTATTCTGACATAAGCACCTTATAAAGCACCTTGAAAATTGAACAATACACCAAACGAGAGCGGTTGGTATGAAATCACATAGTGTCTCATAGTGATTGCTTGAGTTTGGAACAACTATTTACCTTTAGCGAATCTATTAGATTAGATTCGCACAATTCCAGTACGAGAAATTGTACTAAATAATTCTGGAGAATTAGCGGATTTATGGTGAACGAGAGTAGAGTTGAGTCGGGCATTGTCCGATGTCAAACTGCTTGAAGTGAAGAAAATTAAGTCGGCAGTTCGCAAAGAGCAATTGCAAATACGGTTCGAAACAGCTGTATTTGTTTGAAAGAACTTTTACTAAAGAGTTTGATCCTGGCTCAGGACGAACGCTGGCGGCGCGCCTAACACATGCAAGTCGAACGGACGAGCGCGGTACACGGAATCCCCGGAAGGACGATTGGAATCGTTTGTTATGGGGATTGCGTGTACTGCGTAAGTTAGTGGCGGACGGGTGAGTAACACGTGAGTAATCTGCCTTTAGGAGGGGGACAACAGTCGGAAACGACTGCTAATACCGCATGAAGTATGCGCCGGGCATCCGGTAGCATACCAAAGATTTATCGCCTAGAGATGAGCTCGCGTCTGATTAGATAGTTGGTGAGGTAACGGCTCACCAAGTCTGCGATCAGTAGCCGGACTGAGAGGTTGAACGGCCACATTGGGACTGAGACACGGCCCAGACTCCTACGGGAGGCAGCAGTGGGGGATATTGCACAATGGAGGAAACTCTGATGCAGCGACGCCGCGTGAGGGAAGAAGGTTTTCGGATTGTAAACCTCTGTCAGGGGGGAAGATAATGACGGTACCCCTTGAGGAAGCCACGGCTAACTACGTGCCAGCAGCCGCGGTAATACGTAGGTGGCAAGCGTTGTCCGGAATTACTGGGT
>Ga0099364_10006244_pt1 | contig 17417 bp, 15 predicted proteins | sample TergutTh196P3_FD_73070 | JGI IMG/M metagenome (GOLD analysis project Ga0099364, IMG submission 73070) | Microcerotermes parvus P3 segment gut microbial communities from Pointe-Noire, Republic of the Congo - Th196 P3 | ecosystem: Host-associated > Arthropoda: Insects > Digestive system > Gut ...
CGAAGACGTTATGTCGGCGATGTCGATAAACATGCCTCCGGCATCGCCGGTCAGTTTATCCGCGACGACTTTGAAGTAACTGCCCTCGCCCCCCGTGTCGATTTCCATGATCGTTTCAATGAAGCGGTCCGCGTCCAAAATATCGGCAAACATGAGCTTCAATGTTTTATCCGGGAACAAATCGAGCAGCGGTTTTCCCACGGCGAACTCCCGGCGCGAAATATTCGCGAACTTTATCATCGGCTCGGAAATATAACGCACCTTATTGTCCGAATCGGTTATCACCATAAAGTTGGGCGTGCTTCTCAAGAGAGACGAGAACGCCGTAAGCGCGCGTTCCGCGCCGCTCTCCTTCTGCGCGACGCTGTGGGTTTGGATAAGAGAGAACAAAGAACCGTAAAGGAACACCATGAATTGCATAAAGAAACGGTATTGATTCAGCCATTCCAGGCGGGGCGCGTAAAAAACCAGCGTGAGAATATTGATGAGGACCATTAACGAAACGCACAACAGGAGCAGCCGGAAGTTCTTCAATATCGAAATGGCGCCCACCAACAGGATCATGACCATGAAATAAAATTGCATTTCTCTAAGATACGTACCGACGATTATGAATACGAGCTGCGTTCCGATACCGATATACAGCGGCATAAAGAGCGCGTGCGGAAAGACGGCGTACATTACCAAAAAACTCGCCAGCAAAAATAAACCGGCGAGCAGCGACAAAAGACTCACCCTCATGTCGCCGCCGAAGAACAGCCCTTCAATAAGCAACAGCCCGCAGTAGATCGCGAAGGTGATGAACCAGGCGAACAACACAAGCTTAACGCTTCGGATATTTTCTTTAGTGCGCAGGCCGCCTGATATGCGTTTCATTGACGCGCCTCATTATCGGCGCTGTCGGGACACTTATGCGCCCTGTGCGAGTAATCCGCAAAATCCATTCCCTCCGGCGCGAAAAATTTTACGTGACGGGGCAAAACTTCCACTTTGAGTTCTTCGTCATAGAACGCTTCGCCGTCCAAGTGCACGCGAATCGGAACATCGCTTCGGAGAACGATTTTTTTGCACTGCCTTCTGAAAAATAGTTTATGTTTTTCAAAACGCCCTATGGTGTAGTCCCCAATGGACTTCAGTATGTCCGGTAACGGGCTTGACACCGAGAAAATCACGTCGAGAAGCCCGTCATCGGGTTTCGCGTAGGGAGAAGATGTCATAGCGCCGCCGTTGCACGGGCCGTTTGCTATTTTTATGTTGAAATAGCTGCCGGACATATCCTCTCCGTCCATCAACACCTCATACCTCTGGTTTACCACCTCGTCGTAAAACAGCGAACTGAACGCGCAAAGCGTGTACACATGATGGGCAAGGGGCCTGAGCCATTTTGAACTAAAACGCCGGAAAATTGCTTGCGCGTGGAGAGTGCACTGCGCTTCCATTCCAAAACCAATATGGTTTATCGCGTAATTTGAGCCGCAGTGCATAATATCCACAAACCGCGCGGGCGCTTTGGAAAGTTTTTTTATATCGCGGAAGCCCGGCTTTGCGTCTTCGCCGAAAGCCCTTACAAAATCGCTGGCGTTTCCATACGGCACGTTCGTTATCTCCGCGTTGGGGAAATCGATCATGCCGTTCAAACAGTCGAAAAGGATGCCGTCGCCGCCGACCGCGTAGACGCGCACCGTCTCCTCGGGCGAAACATCCGAAACATAACGGTGAACCGCGCCGATAGCGTCACGCGGGTAGCGCGATACGTATATCTTATAGTCCATTCTTCGCCCGATTGAAAAACAGTTCTCCAAATCCGTCAATATCCGGCTCAGGCTGTCCAGCGTGCGGAACGAGTGCGGATTGATTACGAAAAGGTGCCTCATGCCACTCCCCCGAGTTACGTATGATTACAAATTAATATCCATTTCCCCCTCGCTGATATTATGTTTATCCGCATAGCCGGACAGGAGCATTACAAGCGCGCCGTCGCCGGTGATGTTGCATGCTGTGCCGAAACTGTCCTGCAGGGCGAAAATCGTTAGAACCAAAGCCGTGCCTGTCGCGTCAAAACCAAGAACGGAGGTGATCAAACCCAGGGAGGCCATTACCGTGCCGCCCGGTACGCCCGGCGCGGCAATGCCGAAAATTCCAAGGAGGGCGCAAAACAGAATCATGTTCGGAAGAGAGGGCAATTGTCCGTAAAGCACCTGGGAAACGGTCATGACAAAAAATGTCAAGGTAAGAACCGAACCGCACAGGTGAATGTTGGAAAACAAAGGCAGGCCAAAGCTGACCATATCTTTTCGCAGAATTTTGGATTTGCTCGCGCACCGGAGGGCTATCGGCAATGTTGCCGCCGAAGACATGGTTCCCAAAGCGGTAAGGTAGGCCGGTCCGTAATGACGAATAACCTCGAAGGGGTTATTTTTGCCGTAAACCGCGGCTATGCCGAAGAGCAGAGCCAACCATATAAAATGTCCGGCTATAACGACTATGACAACGACGAGGAATACGGGAAGAAGATTTATTATGGTGCCTCTGTAAGTCAGGGTTGCAAAAGTACAGCCGATGAAGATGGGGAGAAGAGGAATCACAACGGCCTTTAATATTGAAATAACCATCTTCTGAAATTCATCCAGCAGGGCGATAAAGGTAACAGCCTTGTTCCAGGCCGCAGAAAGGCCAACCAGAACAGCGAGTACGAGGGCGCTGATAACCGGCATGATCTGAGGAATATCAAGCCGGAATATAAGAGCCGGTATTTCTCTGCCTTCTATTCCGGCATTGACAATATTAAGATTCGGAATGATCCCATACCCCGCGACTGTAGAGAATAATGCCGCGCCGACACTGGAAAGGTAGGCCACGAGAAGCGAAACTCCAAGCAATCTGGATGCGTTTTCTCCCATTTTGGATATTGCGGGCGCGACAAACCCCAGGATGATGAGGGGAATACAGAACATAATAAGCTGACTCAAAATCGCCTGCACTGTGGCAAAGATCTGAATCGCCCCGGCGTTGGCGATAACGCCGACGATGATGCCGAGGACAAGGCCGGCAACCAAACGAAAAAGCAAAGACGAAAAAATCTTCATATAAATCCCTCCTAGTAAAGTAATCACTGAATAAATGTTCCTCGCGCGAAGACGCGATGCCCGCAGCCGAAGGTCGTTTATTCAGCGGTTCTAAATGCGTTCCTATCCTTCGCTGAGCATGATCCGAATGATTTCCTTATCGGTTTCGCGCATTCCTTCCATGCCCAGGCGACTGATGTTTCTTATAGTGTTTTCCACTCCTTTTGATACTATACCATCGCCGCCGTAAAACTGACGGCCGTTTTTGAACATTTCATATCCCAAAATTCCTGCGTCCACGGCAGCGGCAATTTTAGCCGCGCAGGACGGCTTGGCCCCGTCGCAGACAATACCGGAAGTTATAGCAAGGGCATTTACCAGCGTATGGGAAACCGCTTCCAGCCCGCCGCCCTGTAAATACGCTATACCGGCGCCTGCCGCGGCGCCGGCGCAGACAACCCCGCAATAGGCGGAAAGCCGCCCGATACCGGTTTTCATGTGAACGGTGATAAGGTTGGAAAGTATCAATGCGCGGATAAGTTCCTCCCGGCTTTTGTTAAGATGTGACGCGTATTCAATGACCGGAAGCGAAGCGGTCATACCCTGGTTGCCGCTCCCCGAAACGATTATCACCGGCAAATCGCAGCCGCTCATTCTGGCGTCCGAACCGGCGGCAGCGGCAGCCTTGGCTCTGACCTTGATGTCGTCACAGTAATTTTCGCGCAGCACTTTGCCGATATTTGCCCCGTAATCCCCCTTCAGCCCCTCGGCGGAAATGTTCGAATTGTATTCAATCTGCCTTTCGATCAACTCCCCCACATCTTCGATATTGACGCTACCCGCAAAATCGACAATATCTTTTATATTAAGCGCGGTCCTGCCGGTTTCGCTAAGCGGCGCCGGTTTTTCTTCTTCTTTAAACAGGAACTTTCCATCCTTCTCTATAGAGACAATATTAGTATGGGCGTCGATTATTCTGACCCGCGCCCAAGATTCTCCGGCAAACAAGCTGACAATTATTTCAAGAACCCGTCCGGAGTCGACCATTTTTATTTCGATCGGAACTTTATCCAAAAAATCGGCAATCAAGCGCTGCTGGCCTTCGCTTATATTGTCGAGCAGCTCAAGCTTTTTTTCGATATTGCCCACGACCACTCCGGCGGCAACGGAGGCTTTTATCCCTTTGCGCCCGCCTGTATTCGGCACAACAACGCTTTTAAGATTTTTGAAAATATTGCCGCTTATTTCCAGCAGCAGCCGCTCGGGAGGCTTCCCGAGTATTTCACGGGCTCTGGCCGCGGCAAAGGCCAGCGCCACAGGTTCGGTACATCCCATAGCCGGTATGAGCTCTTCTTTCAGAATTGCAATATAGTTTATATATTGAGAATCTGTGTGCGTCATTTTTCTCCTCCCAAAAAGTAACTTTCGGTTACCTCTTTTAATATCCCGACATGTTAGTGTCCGTCAAGCATTCGCGCCTGACAATACGATCCGAACTTACAAACATTATAACAATAAACTGAAAGGATTTGATGGTAATGACGGGAAAGTTGAAAACTGCACCGAAGGTATTCGCGGTACTTTTGCTCGTTTCACTTTTGCTGGCGGGAGGCGCAGGAGCTCATGCCGCGCCGGTTGTTTTGCCGGACGGTTTCGTGTACATAACCGACGTTGTGCCTGACGTAATTTTGGAAATTCGGTACTACAGCACATATAACTTTCTGGGTACGCGCGTAGACGATTATTTGTCCCCGGTCGCCATAATAAGCGAGCAGGCCGCCGCCGCCCTGAAGCAAGTCAACGATAACCTACGGACACAGGGATACGCAGTCAAAGTCTTTGACGCATACAGACCTCAGGGAGCGGTCGATCACTTCGTGCGCTGGGCGGAAGATTTAAACGATGTTTTGACGAAGGAATATTTCTATCCCGAGGTGGAAAAAGACCGGCTGTTTGTCGACGGTTATATAGCGGCCCGCTCGGGCCATTCGAGGGGCAGCACGATCGATCTCACAATCGTCGACATGCGGACCGGCAAAGAAGCGGACATGGGTTCGCCGTTTGATTACTTCGGCCCCAAATCTCACCACGGAACAACGCTCGTCACCGACGAGCAGACGAGTAACCGGCTGATATTAAAAGAAGCGATGGAAAGCGCCGGGTTCAGGCCGTATGACGAGGAGTGGTGGCACTATAGCCTGATTGACGAACCGTTTCCCAACGTCTATCATACATTCCCAGTGAGGTAACAGGGCGAACTTCGTTCGCCCGTTTAACGCTTTTTACGGAGGAATAAGAAAATGATAAAAAAAAGTGATTTTGAAATAACAAAAGAGAGGGATAAAGTTCAGAAAATCACCCGATTTTCCGTCACAGGCCACGTAAATTCCAAAAACTCGTCAGCGCTTAAATTCAAGCTGGACACAGCCCTGGAAGCCGGGGAAACACATATCATTCTTAATATGGCTAATGTTAAATTCCTAAGTTCCGACGGAATAAGGATAATCCTGAATACTTACAAAGAGGCCGAAAAAGCGGGCGGCAAATTCGGGATCGAGGATCCGTCCGGACCCGTCAGAAATGTTCTGGGCACTGTCGCGTTGAACAGTTTATTGATTTGATGGCTCCCTCGTGGGGAACGACATGACCGCGAGCCTGTTCACGAAGAGCGTCTCTGCAGGTTTGCCGGGTATCTCCGCTCCAAGCCTCAAACCCGAAACGACGGCGCGCCCCACAACGGCGCGCCCTTCGCCTTGTCCCGACACGCCCCACATGTTGTGAAAGACCAGAGGCTCGCCGTTGCTTGCGCCGATGTACAGCATGATATGCCCCGGTACCTGTAACAGCGTCGCGAATGGAACGCCCCTGTCCGCGATGACGGCTCGCCTCTCCCCTACCGGCACATCCCAGAACAGTACGCGCTCGCCGGTCATTGCCTGGTCCGCCGAATTGCGCGGGAGCCAGACGCCGAACAGCGAGAAATAATCCCTGGTCATCGCCGAGCAGTCCCTGAACCCGTTCGATCCGCCCCAACCGTAGGGCTCGCCCATCAATTGGTCTATCGCAGACACCGCGTTTCGCGGCGTGAACGTCACCGGAAATTCGGCGTAGACGTCCGGGGGCGGCCTTATCGCGGCCACGTCCGCGAAAATGTTGCCTCCCCTCGCGGGCAGCAGCAGTTCACCGTCACGGAAGGGCAGAATCGTTCCCATCTTCATGTTATATAAAATATTACCCTGTTCCGCCATTACGGGAACGTTGTCGAGTGTGACGACCGCCTTCGCGGAGGATACAAAAATATCCATCAAATCGTAATTGACTGCGGCAACGGCCTGGGTTCTGACCCATCCCACGACAGTGCCGGTGGCTATGAACACCCAGTTGGAATCCGCACTCACTCCGTATACCGCCGCCGGTTCGCCCAGGTGCGCGGTCGAATTCTGGAGCATGTCGGCCTTCAGCAAGCCGTTAGAGCCCAACGCGGAGGCCTGCGATTGGTAAACAGGTCCCTCGTAAGGCAGTACCCTGACGTCGGACGGCTGGATAACGATCACCGAGCGGGGCACGGCGTTTACGTCGAGCGCCCCATTCCCCGCGACAGCGAGTACGGAACTTCTCGCCATTGGCCTGCCATCGGGAGAGTACCACTGCCTGTTCGCCACAGATCTGTGATACGCGATTACGTCTTCCATGTTGAGGTTCAAGAAAGACAGATCCTCCGAATGCCACGGGGCGAAGAAGCGTTCAAGATATTCTTCCGCCAATGCCGCCTGGTCGGCGGGATCGACTATGGGCGCGTCGGGGTCGGATGGCAGGTAGGCGGCTCCGTTCTGCGGGAATCGCTCGAAGTCAGCCAACACCGGCGCGGCATGGGCCGCGCCCGACAGCGCCGTCGCAATTGCCACGGCCAGATATATGAGAAGCGAGGTGACAACAGACTTTCTCAATTCCATTCCGCCTTTCGCTCGATTTTCGCCCACTTCATTGTAACATGCTTCTATACGCTACTTTTGAGTTTATAATTATGAAAGTTTTTATATTGTTTTTAGTCGAAGGGGTGCTCGATGTGCATAAACAATACCTGGCGCCGGCTGAAATCACGGAATATTTTATCGGAGTCGGACGGAAGAAAGCCGCGCTCTGCGTGATGAACCAGATCATTCTTGGCATAATTGCCGGCGCATTCGTAGCCTTGGCGTGCCAGGGCACAAATGTCGCCATTCATACGATCGAGTCGGTCGGATTGAGCAAGGCTCTCGCCGGAATACTTTTCTCGACAGCCCTGATGCTCGTGCTGCTGGCGGGCGGAGAGTTGTTTACGGGCAACTGCCTCATGGTAATGGCTCTCGCCGACCGAAAAATCGCCCTCCGCTCGATGCTGCGCGGCTGGTTGTGCGTGTACGCGGGAAATTTTATCGGTTCAATGCTCATAGTGTTTTTGATCAACCGCTCCGGACAACTGGGATTTTCGAGCGGGATGCTGGGGGGTTTCACGATCAAGCAAGCGGCTTATAAAACGGGACTGACCTTCGAAAAAGCCTTTATCATGGGGATTTTATGCAACTGGATGGTCTGCATCGCGGTATGGATGGCAGCCGCGGCTATAGATGTCACCGGTAAAATTTCGGCGATTCTGTTCCCCATATGGCTTTTCGTCACCTCCGGTTTCGAACACAGCATAGCGAATATGTACTACATACCGGCGGGCATTTTTGCAAAGGCAAACCCGGCGTTCGTCGAACACTCCGTCAAATTGGGCGTGACTGCCGAAGAACTCGCGAACCTCAACTGGGGTTCGTTCTTTGCGGCAAACCTTCTGCCTGTTACTCTCGGCAACATCGTTGGAGGCGTTTTCTTCGTCGGATTGATTTACTGGTTTATCTACAGGGAAAGGCCGTGTAAGGGGGAGTGAACCTGCGTGAGGTTAGAAACCCGCAACCAATGAAAGTGGCCGTACTATACGGCGGATTTTCCGAAGAGCGGCATTCGTCAAGCAGGTCCGCGCAATCCATATATGGCGCGCTTGAGCGGAATGGGCATGAGCCTTGTTTAGTCGAATACGACGCGGATTGTATCGCTAAGATAAGGGATTTCAGCCCCGACGCGGTCTTTCAGATCACCCAGGGCAAGCGCCACGGCGACGGCGCCGCCCAGGCCATATTGGAGCTGCTTGGCGTGCCTTATACGGGTTCGCGGCCCGCGGCGGCCGCGATCATAAATCATAAGACGGCCTGTAAAAAACTTTGCGCCGCCGAGGGCATAACCACTCCTGATTTTTTCGAATACAGCCATAAGGAATATCGAGAGGGGGGCTTCGACGGATTCATAAAGAAGGCCGAAGCCTCGGGGCTATGCCTTCCGATAGTGGTAAAACCACCCACTCAGGGGGGAAGGTTCGGCATGGTGTTTGTAAAAGACGAGGAATCCTTTCGGGGTATCGAGGCGGCGTTCCGATACGACGACGCGCTCCTTGCGGAACGTTACGTGGAAGGTCGGTTTATAACGCAGGGTTTGATAGAGATCGACGGGGAGATGACCGTCTTGCCGCCTGTGGAGGTCGTAGATGAAACGGGCGAGGAATTCAGGCGTTATTATGAAAAGTCCTATTGTATAGTTCCCGAGCTCACCGCCGGACAGATCAGCGAAATCAACCTGACGAGCCTTGCGGTGGCAAGGCTGACGGGCGCATCCGGCATTGCGAGGATCGATTATCATATCAGCGGCGGCCGCATTTATTTTCTGGAAATAAACGCGGCGCCGGGCTTGACGGACGGTTTTAGCGATATGGTTTACTGCGCCGGATTCGCGGGATATACTTACGACGAGCTTATTTCGGCGGTACTTGCTTCCGCTCGCGCGCTGTGAATGTGAATAATGAAGGGCGAACAGACAGAAGGGTGATATTATGAAATTCGCGACAAAATTGCTGTTGGTAGTTCTCTCCATTTCGATGATTTCGAAAATCGCCGTTGCCGTTATTTCCTATAACGAGCTGATGAACCTGTCCGGTTTTTCCCAGGATATAAACACCCATCTGGGGTTTTTTGCGTCCGGCAGCAGCAGAAACGCGCTCATCGAACAGGCGGAGTCGTATCTGGAGCGGCTGTCGGCGGCTCAGGCGGCCGATTGCAACTCGACGCTCGAAAGAATCCAGAGCGAAACCACCGCGATGGCGGGATATATTACAGCTCTGTACAATAACCCGGACAACTTCCGAGGCCGGGCGCTTCCGCTTCCGCATGAGGTGGAAGACGGCGCGCTGTCGGCAAAGATGCTGGTCGCCCCGGACGTCGAAATAACGCCGGAGATCGGGCGCGAAATGCTGCTCATAAGCAACGCTGAATATATGTTCGCGAATATACTCGCCAACAACACGAATCTCGACAACACCTATCTCGGAACCGCCACCGGCATCAATTTCCGCTTCTCTCCCTACGCTTCGTTTAATCCCGATTTCGACGTTCGCGTTCGCCCATGGTTCATGGCAGGAATGGAATCGGAAGGCGCGATTTGGCTGGACACGTATGTCGACGCTTTTGGCTCGCTCGCGACGACCTGCGCCCATTACTTCAACGACGCCTCGGGCGCGAAAGCCGGAGTGGTCGCAATAGACATTATGCTCGACGTAATGGTCGAAAATATTCTGAGTATGCGTATTGGCGAGACCGGCTATGCGTTTTTGCTCGACGAGCGGGGCTATTATCTTGCTCACCCGAATTACGAAAATTATGAATCCGACATAAGCGCAATATCGGAGGCAAGCGACCGGTACAAGGAGATCCTCGAACTCATGGCCGCGGGCGGATCGGGAGTCAGCGTGGCGCGCATCGGCGAAGTGGATTTTTACGTGGCTTACGCTCCCCTGCCGGTGGCCGGATGGTCGCTCGGCATCGTCGTCGAGACGGACGAGGTGATCTCCGGCGCGGTAATGATGAAGGAGGACATCGACCGCCAGGCCCTGGAAGCAAGAGAAGAGATACGGGAGAGACTGAACGCGATGATGTTCCGGTTCATAGTGTTGTTGTGCGTCAGCCTGGTCGTGGTGCTCGTCATCTCGATTTTAATTTCGGGTACGGTGACAAGACCGATCTCAAAACTAACTGACGGCGTTATCGCGGTTGGCGGCGGAAATCTTGACGCGAAGATCGAAATCAACACCAAAGACGAGATCGGCGTGCTCGCCGGGGCATTTAATAAAATGACCGGCGATTTGCGGGAGTATATCGAAAATCTGGCGCATATCACGGCAGAGAAGGAACGCATATCGACTGAGCTGAATGTCGCCGCGAAGATACAGGGGGACATGCTGCCGAAAATATTCCCGCCGTACCCCGAACGCGAAGAGTTCGACATACGCGCTACGATGCAGCCCGCCAGGGAGGTCGGCGGCGATTTCTACGATTTCCTGCTGATCGATGAAAACAGGCTGGGGATCGTCATGGCCGACGTTTCGGGCAAAGGAGTGCCGGCCGCCCTGTTTATGGTGATCGCGAAGACGCTTATCAACAACCGCGCGCGAAACAATGAGATGCCGGAGGTTGCGTTCACCAATATAAACAATCAACTGTGCGAGGGCAACGATGCCTCCATGTTCGTGACTGCCTGGTTCGGTGTGCTGGAAATTGACACAGGCAAATTAACATACATAAACGCCGGCCATAACCCGCCGCTCCTCAAAAAATCGTCGGGCAAATTCGAATTTATAAGGGAAGAGCCCGACGTGGCGCTTGCCGTCTTTGAAGATATGACGTATACCCGGCGGGAAGCGCGTCTCGCTCCGGGCGATACGTTATTCCTGTACACGGACGGAGTGACGGAGGCCGAAAACGACATCCCGGAATTGTATGGCGAAGAACGATTGAAGAATATATTGGACGCGAGCGCCGAACTTCCGCTCGCCGAGCTGCTTTCGGCCGTCAGGGACGACGTGGCGCTGTTCGCGAACGGCGAGCCGCAGTCCGACGACGTAACGATGCTTGCCGTAAGAATGAATTAGGACATGCGGAAAAAAGCGCGGATTATTCTTTGCGCCTTCAGCGCCGCGCTCACCGTCGCGCTGGCGTTTTTCGTCTGGTTCATGCTCGACGCAGGAAACAGCGAGTCGCGCGTCATGCTCGGGAGATGCCTGTTTATCGTCGCCGGGGTGACGATCATCACGCAGGTCATATATTCCTTCAAAGGACAGATTTTCGAACACGACGGACGGCTTGCGGCGCGCGAGATACTCTTTTCCATAATCTGCTTCCAGTGCATCATGCAATTCGGTTTCGGATTCGCGATGTACGCCGCTAACCAGATCGCGCTGCAAAATTCGAGCCTCGACGGCGCGTATGAGTATTTCACGGAGTTACAGCGCCTCGCGCCGGAAAATGACGCAGCCGCCTTTCGCGGGCTCGATATCGAAAGAAACATGCCCGAGTACGTCGAGAGCGTCGTTATCGCGGAGGGAAGAGCCGGCGATCCGAACCGGCATTTCCGCTTTCCTATCGACGGCGGAACTCTGTTGATGCAAAAATCTCAGGCATACTTCGCCGCGCGGCTTCGGCAATTCGCGTTGGACATGCTCATGTCGCTCGTCATATCCATACTGCTAATGATCGAGATCGTATATCTCATGACGAAGTATCTCGACAATATGATCAGCCGTGAAAGAATTACCGCGCCCGGATACCTGCGGCAACTGGCCTTCCTGTTCTACTTCGCGGGTTTTCTCGGCTCGTCGTTTGTGCCGGTACTGGCGCGCGACCTGTACGGCGATTCTCCGAACGCGAATTTTATCGCCGGGCTTCCCTATTCCGTCGAGGCGCTGTTCAACTGCGTCGCGATCCTCATGGCAGCGCCCGTCTTCCGTAAATTCGGTTGGAAACCGCCTTACGCCGCCGGAGCGGCAGTCTTCGCCCTGGGGCTCGCGCTTTCATCGGCGGCCTCAGATGTGTATTTCTTCATCTTCGCGCGCGCGATCGCCGGTATGGGATACGGATTGTGCTGGATGACCCTCCGCAACATCGCGACTGTAGGAGACAACCGAACGGAGGCTTTCGGAAGCCTGACCGCCGGCACATACGGAGGCGTGATGAGCGCGGTAGCGTTCGGCGCGATACTCGCCGATAAGATCGGTTACAGCGCCGTGCTGTTCCTGTCGGCAATTTTATGCGTGGCGCTGCTCGCTTTCCCGATGATGATCGGCAACGAAAAACCCGTTACAGCGCCGGCGCAATCGACGGCAGGGGCGAAAATCGGCCTCGTCCCGCGCGATATAGCCGCGTTCGGCGTATTCATCCTCCTGATAGTGATTCCGACGGTCGTCTCGGACGCGTTTTGCGATTATTTCGCTCCGCTTTACGTGAATGACCTGGGAATGTCAACGGCGTACATAGGGCGCGTCTCGCTGGTATATAACCTGTGTATCGTCTATATCGGCACCACGATCATGATGAAGCTCGTTACCCGGCTGTTCAAGTCTGAACTCATGTGGAATATTTCGCACATGGTTCTGGTGTCCTGCGCGCTCTTTTCGATAGCCTATATCGGCGGCATAACGGCGGTAATGATAGCCGCGATGATACTGGGTACGGCCGACGGATTCGGATTCTCGGCGCAAAACACTTATATACTGAACACAAACGTCAGCAGAAGGGTTGGAACGGTGCGTATGCTGATGTATATCAGCCTGTTTAAGAAATTCGCCGCAATGTTCGCGCCCGCGGCGTTTGGCATATTCCTCGGAATACGCGGCGGAATGGCCCTCATGGCCGCCATATTCGCAATATGCGCCGCGGTATGCTTCGTAACGATCACGTTACTATTCACCCGTTCGGCGCTCATTGAATAGCCGGGCTTTCTATTCCGCGGGAAACGAGCTATTATATAGACACCATTCGTGAAGAAAAGGTGACGGGTATGAGGGAAAGGCGTTCAAACGGAAGATTCATATTAATGGCAATGACCCCTTTGGTAATCATGTGGGCCGGTATTTTTTATTTCATGCCGGGGTCCTCGGAGTTTCGGCCGCCGAGGATCAGCGAAACACCCGTGACGGAACGCGCGCGTGAGCCTGAACCTGCGCCAGCGCCGAACGATACCCTGCTGTCGGTCGCAGAAAGCGCCGACATCGAGGAAATTGCCAGGCTCATAACGCTGGGCTACGACGTTAACGCGGCGGACGAAGACGGAAAAACCCCCCTGATGCTCGCCGCGGAGGGAAACAACGACCCCGGAGTGGCGCAGATTCTGATCGAAAACGGAGCGAACGTGGGCGCGCGTTCGCAGGCCCGCGACCTGCGGAGAACGCCGTTGATGTTCGCCGCCGCGAGCAACCCGAACCCCGAAGTCCTGCGGGTATTGATTCTGAACGGAGCGCATACGAACGACACCGACGATTCAGGTAGAAACGCCCTGATGTACGCCGCTCTCGGCAATCCGAATCCCGAAGTTTCGCGGATACTTATCGAAACCGGAGCGGGTGTAAACACGCCGACCGACGACGACGGACAGACGACTCCGTTGATGTTCGCGGCAATGGGCAATTCAAACCCCGAAGTCCTGCGGGTTCTTATCGAAAATGGAGCCGGCATCGACACCCCCGACACGGAGGGATGGACTCCCCTGCTTCTTGCGGCGTCGGGAAATCCGAACCCCGAGGTCTTAAAATTCCTGATAGATAACGGAGCAAACGCGGGCGCCTTAGTCAGTGGAGGCTCGCAGGCGGGATTGAACGCGTTGATGCTCGCGACGAGGAACTCGAAGCCCGAGATACTGCAAGTGCTTATCGATAACGGCGCAGGAGTGGATTCCGGCGCAAGCGACGGAACGACCCCCCTGATGAGCGCGGCAAAACACAACTACCGCTCCGAAATGCTGTCGGCGCTGCTCGATAACGGCGCCGATATAAACGCCGTCAACGGACACGGAAGAACCGCGCTGATGTATGCCACCGGTTACTTTCACATCGATCCGGGAATTCCCGACGAGAATATCGTGCGACTTTTACTCGAAAGAGGCGCGGACGCGACACTTCGCGACAGGGACGGTAAAAACGCCCTCGATTACGCCGGTGAAAACGAGAGATTCAGGGAAACGGCCGCCTTTATTCTCCTGACACAGAGGACGCCGGGGGGAACTTCCGGCAACTAAGGATTGGATAATGATTTTGTTTTCGGTTGGTTCGGCTACTGCCGCAGAAGAAATATTCGCAACTGCCAGCTTACACAAAAAACATGGGCTCTTATTCTGTTGTCAGTTCTGTGATACATCGGGCGCATTTCCAGCTGAACCGTCTTCATGCTCCTGAACGCCTACTCTACCTTCATCAGAAACTTATGCGCTTCGACAACCTCACTTATGCTCATGTCGGCCTTGGAAACATTGCTGCGCATCACGTACAGGCCATCGTATTTTTCTTCGCCGGCGATCACATCTTGTGCGCCATAATAGTATTCATACCTCGCTGGTGAAAGCTTTAGTTTGTGCAAACATAGCTTAATATCTGTTACCGCAACAGGCCAGTGAGGGCGTAGTAGTCCATGAGGGCGAAGGGCGCGGCAGCAGCCGCTACATACGCGTCGATATTCATTTGAGTTTCATCGGCGTTTTTGAAGTGCCGACCGACATAATCACGCCTACGGAACTTGAAGAGCAACGGCTTATTCAAGAAGAAAAAGCGGCAAAGGAAAAGCGGTCACAGGAGCTATACGATGTGCGCTACAAACAGCGCAAAGCGGACAAGCGGGAGTTTACAGCACGGAAAAAAGCGGGGCTGTTAACTCCCGAGGAAATCGAAGAAGATGAGCGGCGGCGGGATAAACGAAAAACCGCCGAAGCCGCTTTCCCGAAATGAAATCACCAAACGCAAAAGCGCAGGGCTGCCCCTCACGCAAGAAGAACTGGAAATCTACGAAGCATGGAAAAACAAACGCACCGAGCAACACCGGGCATGGCGCGAAAGGCAAAAGACCGAGAAGCAGTCAGCGTGATTGTTGGTATGATAATCTGGCTAATGATTACACAGAGCGGCAGTGAGCCGCTCTGTTGGCTATGCTCTATTCTTTTTTCTGTTAATTCATTCAGACCCCTAAGAAAAGCTACTCTCCTACGAATGATTGCATAGCGAAAAGACTTATTTGCATACGTTCGTGTTCTGATATAAGGTCAGGCATTTTAATTTCTGTAAGCGGAACCGTTGCTCCAAACTCTGAAAACACTTCGATGAAATTCAAATGGTTATGTCCGTAGTATATTACACAACAAGACATAGGAGCACCTTTGTTATCATCTGTTCCGCCAATAATAAATTTGAGCCTAGTATCATATAAAAAACATATTGACTTTGCAATGGGATAGACATATTTTTTCCAATGAGAAGTATTTGTGGCAACCGGAACTAATGCAATTATTTCGTTATTATATTTTTGAATAGAAAGAGCGATTTTGTTAAACCAATCACGAATCGTAGTTCCACGCTCTCGATCATTTCCATATGGCGGATTTACGTATACAGTAGGGTGATACCATTTCTCATATAGACCGTCTTTTTCTGGAAGTAAATACTCTGTATTTGCATTTACAATAGAGTAAATGCTTGAGCATGGGTCTAAATCAATTTTGCCACCCCAAACCCTTTTGACAGCATCAACATACTTTTTTGGTGTACACCAATCTTTATTATCAGTCACAGATTGCCTACCCGCAGACATATATTTACACCTCCATCTTATGCAACTCAGTTAACATCGCGTTTAGTTCATCTATGTTTCTACCCGCTGGTGCAATAACATTGAACCAAGATTCTATTGTTTTCAAGTTTTCAACAAAGTACCTTGTTAAAATCGTATCGGATTCATAATCCATGTTTGTTTTTGTGAAAGATGTTTTTTCTCCCTTTACTTTTGCATAATTCTTATTGAAAGCATCCTTAACAATTTTGTATGCAGCATCATTATGGATTATATCTTGAACGAAAGAAGCCAATCCTTTATCAGTCAAGAAAAGAAGCCAATCGTATGATTGCGCCAAAACCTTCATTTCCTTGTTGTGGTCATCAGAAGTAAACCAATTACCATGATTGCTCACAATACCAACTGTCAGTATGAAGTTTTTAAGCATTTTAGTTTTATGCTCAAAGATTGCTGTCTCGACAAGCGAAGTATAGTCATCAAAAAAATCAACATTTCCGTCAAGCTCAATCGCTCCACCAACCCTACCGTCACTAAGCCGTATTCTTTGAATAGATGAAACATTGCGCGCAACATATGCCCCTTGCTTTGCCTTTTCTATTGTTTGAGGACCCTTGGTCATCCCTTCTTCAATCCCAACACGCTTGCACTCAAACATGGCATATGGAGCTTTACTAAGCTCATAAATCAATATGCTATTCTTATCTGTCGAAAAATACGCATTGCAGAATGAAAAATCTGATTCGGCAACTGTGCAAGCATTTTTTAGTATACCTTTTTCAATCAGGTTCCTGGAAGTGACTTTCCGAAAAGGTGTTTGAAGATTGGCTAAGTTGAAAATCTTTGTTGACGAAATATTACCTGATGATGGTACGTCAATGCTACCAATATACTTACTTCGATGAAATGTAAACTCGACGTTGTGCATAATTTCACGATTAGCGTATTCGGGAAGCGGTTTCTCTATAGCAGTTTTATGTTCATGTCCCCAAGCCTTTATAAGATAAAAACTAATAATTTCTACTATTGTCCCCAACGCTCTGCCAGCAGCTTTTTTTGACGATGCTGTGTGAGAAAACACTGTTTCAGATAACATGTTTTGGATTGCGTCAATGGATTGATAAGGCATAGGCATCTCCTTCATATCTTATAAAACTCAAATTATGGTTGAAAACTTATCATTTGCATTTATAACGCGACACGCCGACAGGCGGGGCGGTTCGCACGAAGCACTAACGGACGGAAAGGCAGCGAAGCCCGCGGCAACGCCCACGGCGGCAGATTGCGGCGCGAAGCGACGAATCTGTCAGAGTGGGTCATACGCTTTGAAAAAGCGGATGATACGCGCCGTTGTCCCCGGTGCGCTTCTTATGGCAGTATACCACGAAGATGTAAACAATTCCACCACAATTTACAAGCGCCCCCTGCGGTCTGACGTCACCGCCGGGGGGGCTTTTCATATATATACAAAAACAAAAAATCCAAACTGAAAAGGAGCGATTCAAAATGAACGAGAACACAAACGCAAGCGCCAGCCAAGCCGCGATGAAAACCTTTGACATCATCGACGGCAACACGCTCATGGCGCAGGAGTTCAAGCGGAGGGTTTTCACTTATAAGAATGGGATCAAACGAGATGTCGGCAACGGTTGACATGAGAGTCGTAGACGTGCAAACAGGT
>Ga0099364_10006246_pt1 | contig 17415 bp, 4 predicted proteins | sample TergutTh196P3_FD_73070 | JGI IMG/M metagenome (GOLD analysis project Ga0099364, IMG submission 73070) | Microcerotermes parvus P3 segment gut microbial communities from Pointe-Noire, Republic of the Congo - Th196 P3 | ecosystem: Host-associated > Arthropoda: Insects > Digestive system > Gut ...
ACCGCCCCTACATCAATTCTCGGGCGATTAGCAATCGCCCCTACATCAATTCTCGGGCGATTAGCAATCGCCCCTACATCAATTCTCGGGCGATTAGCAATCGCCCCTACATCAATACAAGGGATGCGTGTAGTTTTCACCACACGCATCCCCCGTTCACTGCCAAGCGTCAACCGTCAAATGACACAGCCAGCATCTCAGCCTAACATCTGTACATTGTACATTGTACACTGTACATTGAAAGAACTACCAGCTCGGCAAGATTATCGGCCCTGGGCCTATCCCGACCGCTGTTCGCGTCCATTGCGCGTATAGGGTTATGTCGTCTTGCACATTTTCAATCGTCGCGCCTGCGGCGTATTTTGTGCCTGTGCCGTTGGCTGCGGTGTTCCAGCCGGCGAAGCTGTGGTTTGCGCGGGTGAATCCATTGGCTGGGAGCGCGACGCTTCTTCCTGCCATGACATTTTCTATGGCATCCATCGTGCCCGTGCCGCCGTTGGCGTTGAAGGTTACGGCATAGGCTTCCGAATCCTCCGCTGTCAGGGTTATCCGCCAAGTGTTGTATGTCATGCTATTGTGCGCATTTGCACCGGTGCCAAGCCCGGTCACGGTCAGCAGTGCGTCGAAGCCGCTCTGGGATAGGGTTATGTTGGAGTCGCCGCCCTGCTTCTCGGCAACGGTGTCAGCCATGGTCACGACTAGGGCCGTGCTTGAGGCATTGGGGTCTTGAACGGCTATTTCGATTTCGCCGCCGTCTTCACGGATAATCACCGTGGCAGACCTGCTGATGGTGTAGGCAATCCCCGAGCCGGGGCTGGTCACCGTGGCGGGGGCGTCGGCGTAGTTGATGACCGCCAGGACACCCAGCGCGGCGTCATACACTGCGTGAACAGTGTCTGTGTGTGCCACGACCTGATAGTCCTTCGTGTACTCTGCCGCCTGCGCCTGCGTAAGGTTGGGCAGTATGACATATTCGTACTTGGCATTCGTCGGGTTTTGGCCATGGTCGAGGATGATGTTGGCGTAATAGTCGGTTTGCAGCGTGTCGTCAATGACATCGTTGGTGCAGACTTTCCGCCAAGAACCTGTCTGCGCGGCTTTGCCCACGGCAAGCTGCTGATCCGGCGCGAACCAGTATGCCACGCCCCGCTCCGTCGTGCCGCCGTTGGCTGCGTTGGTATTCTGTACCCAGACAATGTCCCCGGTCCCCGCAGCCGTTGCAGATGCCGCGCCGAGCGGCGCGTTGACGGCGGACCCGTTGCGGGCGACGATGTTTGCCCCCGCCTTGTTGAGCATGCGCTGGTCGGCGATGGTTTCCACCTCATGCGTGCCGCCTGTCTGGGTTATGCCGGAACCCAGCGAAATAATCCTGTCGCCGAGTATGAACCAGCTTTTGTTGGATTTGGTGTTCTGCTGGAGCTGGGACAGCTGCCCCATATCCTGCTTGTACATCGACGCGGCGTATTGCTCGTCCCCGACAGTCATGAGCGCCGTGCCTGACCTGTTGGTCAGGTTACGCAAGCCGCTTGTGCCCGCGTTGGAGATGAATGTCAGTTCAGTTGGCTTGAACTCCTGCGTTGTGCCTGGTATCCGGCTGTAGTTCACCGTAGCCCAGAAATCGCCCCCGTATGCCAGCGGGTCGTCTGCGGTGTAGACATATGTCATGCCGCTGCCGGTATGGATGGCGTAATGGTTCTCATAATAAGCTCCGCTGTTCATGCTCCCCATCTCAAACATGCCGTTGTTGTTGTGGTTAGCTGCTATTGAGAACATAAATTCGCCAGTGTTCCAGTATGTGCGGCTCTCCCAGTTGCGGGCGAACAAGCCTGTGCGTTCACGGGCAACGATGCTGTCATCCGCAATAAGCTCATCGTATTTCACCCTCAAATCCAGGTTGGGGCCGTCCAGCAACGCCGGCCTATGAACCAGCGATGACTTGATGTTGCCTAGGACGCGGGACCTGACGGGCTCTCCGAACCCTGCCGCCACGCGGAACATGGGGGCAAGGACGTCACGGGCACGGCCTAGCTCGGCTTGCGCGCCCCTGGGGATGCCGCGCCCTGCCGCGTTGTCCATGGAGACGCCTCGGAAATACAGAGGCGCGAAGGTTTCTTCGGCGATGAATTCCAGCCATCCCGCTACTTCTTGATTATATGTCAGCGTATGCCCGTCAACGGTCTTCCCTGCGGCGTGCAGCATCAGCTCGCCTACCCCGCCCAGCATCGCCACGCCGTAACCCATGGCGTAGGGGAACCAGCTATGCTCTATGTAGGAGCCGTCGTACTTTATGCCATTGCCGGCGGCGTTTGAGCGCGGGTTGGAAATTATCCGGCTGTGTATGCCCTCCGTCAGGGCTTGCTGCATACGCGCGTGGTTCTTGGTGAGCACGCCGTGGTACATGATGGACAGCGTCTTGTCGGCGAAGTTGCCCTGCCCGCTGTTGTTGCCGGTGAAGCTGTTGAGGTTCTCGCTGTTGGAGTTGGTGACGCGCGCAAGGGCCGTGGGGGGATACACCAGCGCGCGGTCGGCGTATTCCTTCACGAAGCTGGCCGATATCCACTCATGCATTAAAATCATTGCCTGCTGGGAGTTCTTGGGATATGCGATGTCCCGGAAGAACCAGTTGCTCCTTGTGGCTCCGCTCCCTGTGGTCACGGGCGCGCGAAGCGGGTTGGGCAGCCCTTGGCTGGAATAGACGCCGTTGTCTTGATAGGCCCCGCCCTGCATCGTGCCTCCGGTGAAGACATTATCCAAGGACCAGCGCAGATTGCTGACGAGGACATTCAGGAGGTCCGGGTTCATGTACAGGTTCCCGGCGCTGCCGTCGGCGACCTCGCCGTCAGCCTTGTAGAGGAACGCCTGGGCCATGACGAGCGAGTAGAAGTAGAAGCTGCCGTCGTCCCAGAAGTACCAGTCGCCGAACTCATCGCCCACGTTCCACGGGCGGTCTTCGTTGGTGGCGCCCCAGCGCAGGTCGAAGCCACGCCAGTCGCCGTTTCTCATGCCGGCAAGCATCCCCGCCGCATCCGACTTCACGGAATCTATCACCACTGCCACGTCGGGGTTCAGCGGGTCATAATCCCACAGCGCGAAGCCGTTGCGGATGTCACGCCTGATCACGTCATAATCGTCGTATGAAGCAGCGGTGACAATCACGTCGAACTCAATGGAGTAGCCGGCCTGTGTCGCGCGGATCTTTGCCGTGCCTGGGGTTTTTGCAATCAGCGTCGCCCTGCCGGTCGCGGCGCTGGTCACTAGCTCGACGGCGTCGCCGCTGGCAATGCTAAAGTCCACGCGCACGGAATCCAAGCTCGACAGCAGGCGCCCTTCGCCGGCCATCAGGTTCAGCTTGCCGTCATTTGCGGCAAGTTCCGCGTCAACGCTGAGATTAATTTCCTGAGGTATTATGTCAGTTTCCAAGAAATGGACAACGCCGCCAGACACCGCAAAGTTGGAGATCTCTTCGCCGTTCAGGTATACCCTGTCGATGCCAGTGTCCGCGAAAATGCGCAAGTCCCTAGTGTACAGCTCTAAGCTTGATTCCAGCCGCGTGGCATGGATGTGGAGGCTCCTGCCTTTCCACTCAACGCCAAGATGCCCAAATGCCGTAGCAGAACGGATTAAGTCGCGGCTTGCCGCCCCGTCCCTCAAAAGGCTGCCTTCATGGATTATGGCGACATTGTACGCATTGCCGCCTGCCACCACGGTTGCATCCCTTTCCAAGAAGGCAAGGCGCGCATTTGTCACGTGGCTGCCGAAGGTGCGCTCAACCTGCATGGTCCCGCCGTGCTGGCTGAAGTAATACCCGTGGCGCACGGCCCCATCCTTGTTTATGGTCATGCCAAAAGCGGAAGCCTGCGCCGCGGTCAAGCCATCCACCGCAAGGGCCTGGGTTTCGACGGTGACGTTTTCCCCGTCCCTATGCGGGAACAGCACAGTATTGTACGTCGTGATGCCGGAAGCGGATTTTTCGTACTTCAGGTACTCCGACGGCATGACGATCCCGTTGCGCGGCACGTACCAGCCGGCCTGCGTCCGTGTGCTTACCGCGCTGCCTTCCTGATTGACCTGCGCGATTACAAGGCCCGGTGAAGCTACGCCGGGATTGACGACGCGGGTGTTGTTTGTCGCTTGGTTCGTATTGATGCTCACTCCGGGCAGCAGGTGCCAGTTCTGGCTGTAATTGAGCGAATTGCTGCCTGTTGGACGCATATAGTCGGTCACGATCGCATACTCGGGATGCACGAAGAGCAAGTCCCTGTAATGCTCCGCAAGCCCGTTGCCGCTGTTGCTCGGCGTCGTGGCGCGGATATAGTCATACATCGGGGTGAAGTGAAGGAGGCCTGCGTTTAGGCTGCCTGACTGATTGCCTTGGTTCGCCCCGTTGACCACTACCGTGTTATGCGCCTCAGAGCTATCGAGCCAGACTTGCATGGGCCCGTTGTCCCAATGGTTAAGCGGGTCAACCAAGAGGTGCTGCCCATACCCGAACAGGGTGACGGACAGATTGTCGCGGTGCGAATGGCCGTCGACCATGCCGGCAGTGCCGATGCGCATCGCCACTATGTCAGAGGGCACGGCTCCGCCTTTGGCGGCTTGCTCCGCAGGGACGTCCGCTGCGCGCCCCCAGTCGGAACGCAGGACTGAAACCCAAGTGTTGTGGTATACGGTGGACAGATAGGCCGGCGGCGTGCCTTCGCGCCCGTTCGTGTACGCCCATCTGATGGACTCGAGGTGCGGGCCGTCATACAGCTCGAGGATGTACTTCCAGTTGCCCGACGGATACACCGCATTATGCGGGAATCCGTCGCCGCGCTGCCAGTCGCCCCAAGTCGGGTTGCTGCTCTCGACGATGTAGTTGGCGAGCCTCCCGACATTGTTCCATGTTTCCTTGCTCAATGCCTGGGAATAATCAAGGCCAACCTTTGCCTCGGCGTCTATCGGCCCCAGCAAAGTGTTCAGCGCGAGGTTTGCGTACCCCAGTGAACCCTCGTTTATTGAGCCGTCAGCGCGCACATCCTTTTCTATTTTGTACGCCAGCCTGTGCCGCGCGGTGGCCAGCCAGCCGCTTCCGGCGCTTACATAGCCCGTGTTGCCCGGCGTGGGCGGGTTTAGCGGGGCTTGGGAGGCAAAGAACTCCATGAACGGGACGGCGCACTGCCATAACCCTTGGGCTTGCAGCACTCCGATGTTGTTGCTCTCGGACTGGGCGTTCCAGCCGGGGCTGACCAAGGCATCGTTTATCATGTGGATGTTTTTCAGCAGCGCCGTGAACACTTCCGGGGTCATATATATGCTGCCGATCAATTGATCCATGAGATCCGTGTATTGGTACGCCCTCTGCCCTGCGTTATGGGCGGCTGAGTACTGCGATTGTATCTGGTCCGCGCCCATCTGGTGGATGCCGCCCAATACCAGGCGGAGCGCATGGTAAGCGTACGCTTCGCTCTCGGCTTGCTTGCCTTGCAGCACTAGGGCACGGTAAGCGCCCGCCATGCCATTGACGTATGTGTACTTCGCCATGTTGTCCACGTAAGAGCCTACCGTGCTGGTCTCGTTCGTTGGAGGCCTGACGAAGTTGGGGGCGTCCATCCCATCCCAGGAAAAGCGGAAATGCCTCGGAATGTTAAACCATGTAATCGTATCCTGATTGAACTCAACCGCCGAGTCGCGCCATAACACGATGTCACGGTTGATGGGGGCTGTGGATTCGACCCTGCCATACATATGCAGCTTCGCTTCGGTAATCACGTCCGTCGGCAGCAGCCCGGCATAGTCGAACATGACGTAGCTGCGCCATGTATGCTCGTCAACGCGCGCCGCGCCCAGCGTGGATGTGTCAGATTCATGCACGCGCAGGTTTGGCAGGCTTGAGAAGTTGGCGTTCCTGTTGGCGGCCCCTGCGCTCACGCTGGCGGCCTGATGCACCTCGTACCTTCTTGTTACGCCGTTGACCGTCGCCGTGACATACGGCGCGAACTCGCCGGATTTTTCAAAAACTGCCCTGAATTCGTTGTCATGCCGCCTCATCGTGCTGAGCATGTAAACTTTGGATTGGAATGTGCTCATCGCGGCATCCTCGAAATCCTCGAGCACGTCCGCCGTATACCAGCGCGGCTCATTGTTTAGCGACCATATCCCGGCGACATGCGAGCCTTCCCAGCGGTCGCCGGCGCCCATGTATTGTATGAAGTTATTGAAGAACGTTTGTGAGGTCAGGCGGAAGCGCTCATTGTCGTTCCCCACAATGCCGCGGTCCATGACCCCAAATGCCTGCCTGTAGTATTCAAGCAACAGCGACTTGGCTGCGGCATAGTTGCCAGCCTTCGCCGCGGCTTCCACTGCGCCCAGGCTAAAGCCCGCCTCGGCATACGGCACGGTGGCGTATGAATAATCCAGCAGCGGCTTCGTCGCCCATGTGCCGGAGGCCTCGTTCCATACCCCGAAGAACGCCGCGTCGCTGAGATGGTTGGGGTCTTGGAAGAATCTATTGCTTGTGCCGCCGTACTGGGCCACGGTAAAGTCGTAGTACTCTTGAAGCGACGCGAAATCGGCGCGGCTCGTCTTGGCGGGGTCAAATAACAGCGTGGCCGCTTGGTTAAGGCTGCTCAGGGCGGAGTCATAGGCCGATTGCGCAATGTTGTCGCCCGCTGCGCCATCGGCGACCAGCGCGCGCGCGACGGCCAGCTCCGCAAGGTAAAGGTTAAAGTTCCTGTATATGGGATTGGGCGTGGTTTCGTCCCCGTATTGGGCAACCAGTTCGATGATCCGCGCCTGCAAGGTGGCAAAGCTGCCGTTGCCTGCCGGGTGCATCCAATCCATCGCCGACTGCAGGGCTGCCATCGCTGCGTCGGCGGCCTCTAAGTCGTTTTCTGCTATGACGGACCTTGCAGCCGCCAGTGCAGCGCTGTACCGGCCCCAGCTGGCGTTGGAGAACCTACCGCCGTTTTCTTCGCCAAAACGCATGACGGCTTCATCGACCAGCCTTGCCAGCCGTGAGGTGCTGGCAGGGATGTCATAGACCTCAAACTGAACGAAGCCTGCTTCAGTACCGATGGTAGTCCGCAAACGGACGTAACGCGCCGTTATGGGGGCTTCTAGGTCAATAATCCTGCCATCGCCTACCCCGCCTTCCACTACAAGCGCCGTCGTCCACCCAGCGGCGGACAGGGAGTTGTTCCTGTTGGGGGATGCCGGCATGTCTGCGGCCGTGGCGTATTCTATCACGTATGCGCCTGTGCGCGTCTGCCACTCTGTGACGACCAGGCGGTTGAATGTCTTGTCCGCCCCCAAGTCGGCGCCCAGCCATACGTTGCTGCTGATGGGTGTGATCGTGTTGCCTTGGTTGCCCCAGGACCAGCGCGTCTGGTCGTTGAGGGGCGCGAACACGCCGTCGTTCAGGCGCGTTATTGGATAGCCATTGTTCTCGTTAATCGCTATGGCCGATGCGCCGGCCGCACGCGCTAGGTTATGCGCGCCCCGGTATACCAGGTTCGGCACGGAGTTCGATTGCGCCAGCGCGGTCCCCGCTGCGGACGATAGCTCGGCCTGTATTGTGATGTTGCCGTAAAACTCCTGGCGCGGCAGGCTGGCTTGCCAAGTCCCCGAGGCCCCGCCCGCTGCCGTAACGGCCACGCCCGGCACCACTGCCGTCCTGCTCAGGCCGGAATAAAAGTCGTTGCCCGTCACGGTGAACGACACCGTCGCGCCCGTCAATGCGGCTGCGTTGTTCGCCACATACGTGCCGGAAACGTCTAGGGAGCCGTCGGGATTCAGCTGGACCAAACTATTCGCATTGCCTGACGGCGCGGTTATGTTGAAGCCGCTGACAATGTGCACCACTTCACCGGAAACCGTCACATCGAAGGTATTTGAAGCGCTGCCGTTCACGGCGGTCGCCGTAATCGCCACCGGGCCGGGGGAGATACCCGTCACGCGGCCGTTAGCGTCCACGGTGGCCGTTACGGGGGCTTCGCTGCTCCATGTGACCTCGCCTGCCCAAGCGTTGGCCGGGGTGACGTTTGCCGTGAGGTTCAATATGTCGCCGACGCCGATCGTGTCCGTGTCGTTTTCCGCCGATATCGTCAAGGCCGTCACCGGAACGTTGTTGACGGGGGTTACGTCGGCTGCTTTGCTATTGGGTTTAAAGGAAAAGTTGAGGTCATCCACGAAGAACACCGTGCCGCCGTTTTGAATCCAAAAATAATTGATGGGTTTCGGGGTCGTGGATGACGTGTAAATGGCGTCCTCTATCAGAACGGTCGTGGCCCCTGTTGCCTCGTTTGTCGCCGCGACGGAATAGCTCCTGTTTGGCACATCATAGAAAAAGCGGAATGTGTGCCATGTGGCCGCGCTGACGGCATAATCGCCCAGCGGGGCAAGGGCTGCGTTCCAGTTCCCGCCGGATGCCCTGATCGTGCTTGCGTCCAAGCCCCTGATTTTAAAGCGCTCGGCATTCGTGGCGGTGCCCGTGGTGGATGACGACGTCGAGTCGTCGGCGCCCATCATTATGAAAAAGCTGCTGTTCAATGTCGCTGCATTAAACCTTAAGCGGAACGATATTTCACCCGTCCCGGTTAACTGCTCATCATTTGCAAAAAAGTAGTTTGCCCCGGCACTGCCATTCCCGGTGGGCATGGACAATACGCCGTTGCCGTTGTCTTGCGCTTGCTGGATCCCATTTCCCCAGAAATTCCAGGCGCCCTGTACGTCGCCTGTCGTAAGCGGGCTTTCAAAGTCAAATCCAAGTTCAGGCACCCATGTGTGCGCGCTAACCTCTGCCGGAACGCTCACAACGCTGCCCTGCACCGCATACACTTTGAAAATATACTCTGCGTCGAAATCTAGGTACTTGCACTCAAACGGGCTGGTGACATTTTCCCTTGTCGCAACCGCGCCCCCGGCTTTCTGGTAGGTTACGTTGTACGTCACCGCGCCACCATCGCTGATTGTTGCAGCGGGCGCGCTCCATTCAAGCGTGACGCTGTAGCTGCTGGTTTCCTTCACTGTCAGGTTTTGCGGCGCGGACAAATCGTCCCCATCCGCAAAGACCGCCGGCATTAATCCCATCGGGGCAAGGGCTGCAAACATAGCCACAACCAAGGCCCAAGCGAGGATTCTCTTAAATCTTTTCATGTACATGCTCCTTTGATTTTAGTCTTTAGTTTTTGTAACCGCTTTGAAAATGTATGCATTTTTATAGTCCGCTTAATTTATGCAAAATGTCTGATTTTTCCCCAAATGGCGCGATTTTTGACGAGATTACTTCCCCAAATGGCACTAAGTTCTTGTAAATATAGCGTCAAAAACAATCTACAAAAATGCATACCTTCCTATAGTCCGCAGATTATTGCGACATTCTGCGGTAGCGAGGGCATCCTGTTTTAGGACACCCTCACACCCGCATTTGCAAAGTGTTTGGGGGACACCGATTTAGCTATCATTCATCAGCAACCTAACATCAATCACGCAAATCCCCGCCAACTGTACATTGTACATTGTACATTGTACATTGCTAACTGCCATCACCAGCTCGGTATGATTATCGGCCCTGGGCCTATCCCGACCGCTGTTCGCGTCCACTGGGCGTACAGGGTTATGTCGCCTTGCACATTTTCAATCGTCGCCCCTGCGGCGTATCGCGTATCGGTTCCGTTGGCTGCGGTGTTCCAGCCGGCGAAGCTATGGTTTGCGCGGGTAAACGCATTTGGCGGTATCTGATAGCTCCCCCCTTCCTGCACTTCGCCGGGGGCCATAGCGCCGGTTCCGCCGTTGGCGCTGAAGGTGATGGTGTAGTCTGGGATTTTCGTCCACTGCGCGTAATAAGTCACATTGCTTACTACAATTGTATCTGCCGTCACCGGCTCGCCGCCTTCTGCTGCCGTGAACCAGCCGGCAAAGTAGAATCCGTTGAGTGTCGGGACTGGCAGCTCGCCAACTGCCAAGCCTTCCGTGACCGGGCGGGATTTTTCTTCAACCGTGCCGCCGTTGGGGTCAAAGGTCACTGTGTATCCTTGTCCCCATTTTGCCCAGAATGTACGGTCGCTAGTTACCCCTTCTACCGGGAAGGCAACTGCTTCGCCCTCTAAGGCTTCGTTACCAAACCATCCGCCAAAGACGTAGCCCGCTTTCGTCATGGCCGCAGGCGCCAGAATTGTGCCGCCTTGGGTTACTATTGTCTGCACTGGCTCGGGCTCCCCTCCGTCCGTGTTCCATGTTACTGTGCTTACTTCATCATCCGTCACCGTCACATTGATCCTGTAATAGCGGACTTCTCCCCTGGGAAGATCCTGATGCAGCAGCCTCCAGCCTGAGGCGTTCCCGTTGTTCTGCGCTTCTACCATGACAAAGATCGAGTCGCCGTTCCTAATGTTGACCAAATCGTCGCCGGTGTAAACATTTGAGTATTCCGGGTCGCTTGACAAATTGGCATTGTTGTTTCTTCCCCTTGACCATTTGATGGTGGAGTATTCGCAATCCTCAACGAAACGGAGCGTTGCAAGGGTCCAGTTGTCCACCGGGGATGGGGTCAGGGAGCTTGCCGGGACCGTCACATTTATCACGGTTGGGTTGGTCCTCGTTGTACCGCCGGCGAAGTTGCCGGTTACCAACGCGCCGCCTACGGCTACCCCGGACAGCGAGGCGACATTGCTTAGATGCTTCGCGTCAAGGTCGTTGACCTTCAGGCCAAACACAGGGTCTTCCCCATGGGCGAAGTCCAGCGTGATCGCCCGCTGCGTCTGGTCGACGCTTGGCTGCGGCACGCCCCCGACGGGCGGGTAATGCCTTACCGTCGTGTACTGGAAGGCATCCGCCTGGAGGAATTCCTTCTTGATTATTACCTTGTTGCCCTCTATGACATAGTCCTTGCCAGGGATGAGCAGCTTGGCAGGCACGCCGTTGGCGTATCTGTGGCTGTTGCTTGCGGTTGGCGAAGTAAAGCCGGGCTGCTGGTTTTCCCAGCCCGTAAAGTTGGTTGCGGATACGGTGTTTCTCCAGACGTGCAGAAGCTCGTTCCCTGCCGGCGCGTTGAACTCTATTTCAACATCCTTGAAGTCGTCATTGGCCGGGTCTGCAGAGAATACAGCCGAAGCGCTTCCGGTCAATATGCCTTTGGGGGTGGTGTCGCTTACGTCAATGGTGACCCATGGGTTGTCGCCGGCATCGAAAACGAAGCGGATATCGTTGTTGCCTAGAATAAACCTGCTCAAGAATTCTCTTTTTATGGTCACGGTGCTGCCTGAAACAACGTAGTCCACGTCAGGCACCATTGTCTTGTCTTTGACCAGCTCCTGATTGCCCAGCGCTAAGTCTTTGAACACGATCCTCTCAAGGGTGCGCCCGTTGCTGTTCAGCGTGAAGCTGAGGTCGCTGTAGCCAGCCGAGCCTGCATAGCGGTCAAAGGCCGTCACTGTGGCGCTGACCGTGGCGTCGGCAACTGGCACTGCGTTCTCGCGCACTTGGAACAAGTCCGCAACTCCGCCGTTTAGCTCGAATGTCATCGTATAGGTGTTGGGGCTGCCTTCCACCGCCACCATGGCTACAGGCTCCAGCTTGCCGGTGTCGCGGCTGACGCGGCGGATTTGAGATGGCGAGATGCCAGTGCCGGTGAAGTCGAACGTCACCGTTATCCGCTGCTTGTTGTTTTCTCCCTTGCCTAATAGCTGCTGTTGTGCTTCAACGCCGTTCGTGCCGAAGACATCGTTGCCCGCCATGCCGTTGCCGAAGGTTTGGCCGTTCTGAATCATGAAGTATTCTTTGATGTCGCTGGGGAAGAAATAGTCCTCAACCGGCAGCGGGTCAAAGAAACCGATTAGGCCGTCATATGACTCTCCGGAATAGTTAATCCCTAGGTTTTCAATCGCAATGTCCTTGATGTAAGGATGCGCGCTCCCGTTGAAGTTAGGTGTGTTTGAGGCTATGACCCCTGGGATCGTGCCGGGTATAATCGCGGTCCGGGTGCTGTTTAGGCGCATCAGGTGCGGGCCCAGGTTGCCGAGCTGCCGGTTGATTTCCGCATACTCCCAGAACTTCGCAGAAGGCACGTACGACCTTGGGCGCAGTGGGTCCGGGTCATTTGGGTCAGGATCGAACAGGAAGTAGAAGTAATCCCTGTGGTTTACCCACATGTCTTCATGGGGATACTCCCAGCGGAACAGGTTAACCCATTTCCCGCCTACCGTCATCGTGACAAAGGCGGTCGCGAACAGCTGGCTCTCCGTGGCCTTATAGAACCCTACTGCCTCTTGGGAGTTGCCTTGCCGGTATCCAATCAGGTACTGGCCGAACACGATGGGGCTGGTGCCCGTGCCGTCATGCCCGCCCAAGGCCAGCGCGCGCTGATAGTCAAGGTTGTTGATCATCTGCCGGAACACGTTCCTGTTGGCCACTCTTTCCTGGCTGTCAAATACATAGTTGTCGAAACTGAGGATATCAGGCTTAATCTCACTTACATACTGGGTCATGGCAGCCGTATTCCACTGGCCATGCCACTGGTTCGTCATGAGCAGCACATTGGGGTAGTGCTGCCTGTATGTTTCAAACCAGCGCCGCCATATATTACCGTCCGCGTTTGCGTTGCGCCCCGTGATGGGGTCAACGAAGTTCACCCCGTTCCACGAGTCTTCGTCGGAAATTGTGATTGAAACCAGCGAGTCTATGTCAACCAGCTGCTCTGGGGACATGATCCCAACCCCTTCAAACCACATCCTCTCCGACGGGAAAAGCCTACGCAATTGGTTTGTCGGGAGGCGGTCGTCCTGGTTACCCTGCGCCAGATGGCTGCCGTAGGGCGCTTGGTTCAATGACCATAGCACCTCCGGGACACGCTGCCTGAATTCGAAGCTGTACTGGAAGGGCTCGTAATACGTTGCCGTGGTAAAGCCGCTGTCCTTCCATTCGTTGGCTGTCGGGGCATTGCGTAGCCGTTCCGAGCCGTCGGACGCTATCCATACCTGCAACGGTATCCCACGGTCGATATACGTGCGGTTGGCCCTGGAAAGGTAAGGCGCGGGCACGACCGTGACCGTGCGTGTTATCGAATTCGTCATGCCGTTATTGGGGTCCGTCACGGTCCAGGTAATGCGGTACACGCCAAGCGTGTTGATGTCGAGGGGCACGTCCCATTCATAGGTGACGTTGGAGGGGTCGATCGGGTTGCCCTGGAAATCAGCGTACGTGACGCCGGCGTCCGTGTAAGCCTCGCCCTGGCGGGACGTCACCGAAAAGTCGCCGACCAGCTCGATGAACGGCCTGCCCTGCACGACTAGGTAGTTTATCTCAAGCTCATTGAGTGCGCGGTCAAAAAACCTCGCCTCGTCAATGTAGCCCTGCCAGTGCGTGTTGGCGGCATTGTTTTGCGCGCTGCTGTAATTTGACCCGAATATCATGTGGGTCAGCGGGAGGGACGCGTTGTCGCCGGCCGCCACTCCGATATTGACTGTGCTCTCGGCCTGCTTGATGCCGTCCACGTAAATCGTGGTTGTGGATTGCTGCGGCGTCGGCCCCGGCGTCTTCACTAATGTCACATGGAACCACAGGGGGTCATTATTGTTGGCGCGCCTCGGCGAGAGGTCGTTTGACCGGGTCGAGCTTGGCCATCCGTCGCCCAAGTCCCAAAGCAGATAACCGCCTTTGCGCTCGATCCTCCTTGCGCCGCGCCAGTTGTTGGCTGAGGTAGAGTCTTCCGTGGTCATCCCCAGAAGCGACCTGTCAGAGGTTGTGCTGCTGGTTGAGGTGTCTGCCGCCCAGATCGAGATGGTATACTCCTGCTGGTAGGCGAGGTCGAATGGAGCAAGGGCCCTCACGCGGGTCCCGGCGGTGGTCAGGTTCAGCGATTGCGTGCCCGTCACGCTGATGTTGCTGAATTGCGGCGTCACCGACGAGTTGCCGGATGTGGCCGCGCCCCTCACGCCCGGCAGGTCATTGTCCCTGACGCTGTCGTCAAGGTTGCCTAAAAACTGGTAGTGTGAGACCATTGAGTCGTTGATGGCGTCCGCAAAGCTGATCGCTGCAATCGTGACTGCGTAATACAGCTTCGTCACGCCGTCGCTTGCCGTGACCCTCACGGCGATTACGTCGCCGATGTCCGCGCTGACGGTGTCTGCCCCATCGTACAGCTTGCCGGTGCTGTCAAAAAAGTGCTCAGGCACTTCCCCCGAGGCTACTAGCCAGTGGATCGCGGCATCCGAATTGCTTAGCGTGAACCGCAGCGGGGCGTTAGTCACTGGCCCGGTCAGGCTAACCGTAAGCGCGCCGGGCGCACCATGGTCGCCCCCTATGAAGCTTCCGCTGAATGCTTTCCCGTCTAAACTGCCGCCGGTTATGGCTTCTGTGTCGGCCAGCACTGTCATGGTTGAGATAGGCGTAAGCAAGATAATAATCGCGGCTAGGCACAGCCATGCTATGAACTTCTTCTGCTTTTGCATTGTCTTTCCTCCGATATTAATAATATTCCCGCTTTAATTATGAGGTTGCGGCACCTCGTTTTCAGCCTCGTTGTTTGCGCACAACGTGGTTAAGCGGCCCCTTTTGTTCTGGAGTTGCGGTTCTCCGTTTTCAGCCTCATTGATCATGTTCAATGTGGTTAAACAGCCTCTTCCTAGGAGCCCTGTCCCCCTCTTTCACCTCCTTCTGCCAATCCTGAGCATAATTGCGATCCTGAGTATAATTGCGATCCTGAGCATAATTACGCATGGGTCTTGCATTTTGCCCGTCTGATATATTTATAGTCACAAAACTCGAAATCCTTACGGTTTTTTTGGAAATTCCGTGTCTACGCATTCGGGAATGTCATGTTTTCCAACTTTTTTCTCAATGCCATCTTCGCCCTGTATACCAGCTGGGTTATCTGTTTTTCGCTTTTATTCATCAACTCCCCTGCTTGCCGGTAGCTCATATCTTCAAAGTAAAGCAGGGATAGCACTGTATTGTGTTCTTTCTTTAGTTCGCTAATGGCAGCGTGAAGCATCCGCCTACTTTCCTCACGCTCCATGTACGCATATGGGGTCTCGCTTTCATCGCTTAAAACCCCCGCAATTTCATCGAACGATATATAGTCGTGCTTCTGGCGTCTTCTCATGTAACGTTTCGTAAGGTTTTTGCCAATCGTAAAAAGATAGGTTTTTAGCGATGATTTCTCCCTGGTGTATTTCTTGCCGCCGACGGACAGCTCGCCGAAGGCTTCTATCGTCAATTGCTTCGCTTCATGATAATCCCCGACTATGCGGTATATGTAGCGGCTCAGTTCGTCTTCGTAAAGCGAGACGATCGCTTCAAAAGCTTCCACATCGCCGGATAAAAAGCGGCAGAACAATTCCTCGCCGGACTCATTATCATCCTTACAAGAAGCGTGGATACTATCTTTTTTTTCGTCCATGCAAACTTCCTACGTATAGAATTTCCGGCTACTTCGAAAAATGGAAAAATGCTTGCGCTAAATATGTATTTATTGTAACATCTGCATGTCCGCTCTAAATAGCCAAAATTCTTCGAAGTTATATATAGAAATTATAGGTCTTGAAAATTCATGTTGCTTTTGACTGTTTTATACATTATAATTCGCAGGGAATAACTAACAAAATCGGAGGGTGTCTCATGAACTCTTTATGTGGTCTTGCGAACCTGCAAGCGGCGATTTTTGACGAATTGACCCCAATCTACCCTGACACGTGTTCAGCTGACGGTTTTTCGGAGTATACCGTCGCCGGGTGCAACGGCACGGCCGTTGGCGCGCACATAGTCTTGAACGGGCTGACCCCCGGCTTGCCTGTCACTGTCAAGGTAGAGGGCAGCCACCGGTGCTTCAAGCTCTTTGAGCTTCTCGCTGTGCCTGTTGAGGTTAACTGCGGCGCGAAACTGCGCACCGAGTACCTCAAGGATGACATTAATGAGTTTGTCATACGCCGGGCGCCTTTCATGGTCTATGAGGCCCTCGACCCATTCTACAATATTTTTACCCCGCCTTATGCGAACGCGGCTATTGCCTTCAAAACCCCCATTGAGTATTGCCGCCAATGCCGCATTGAAAAGTGGGAAATCACAATAGAGCAGGGCGATGCTTCCGTAACGCTCCTGCTCAACGTACGCGAGTACCCGTTTGATGTGCCGAAAGCAAACAGGGACACGTTCAAATATGTAAACTGGTTTGATTTTGACCGCCTGGCGATGGATTTCCGTTGCGAGAAGTGGTCGGATCCCTATTTCAAAGCGCTGGAGCAATACCTGCGGGCGGCAGTGTTTTCGCGCCAGAACACGTTTTGCATAAATGCAGCGGAAATATTCGGGCTGGCCCATGACGGCAATCCGCTGTTGGACGCGGCTAGGCTGGACAGGATCATCGCAACGGCGAAGCGCGCAGGCATAAGCCTGTTCCACGGCGGCGCCCTTGCGTTCCGCAAGGCTTATATGAACGAAGACGAGGTATATGAGTCGATGGACCACGGCGCGGTGGTTCACCCCGAGGAAATCGCGCAGGAGTTCAAGAGGCAGGCATTCGACGTGTTTGACAACTGGCCGGAGGCGCATGCCGCTGTCACAGGGCAGGCCAATCCGGGCGCAGACGGCGAAGCGGCGGTACTGTCAATGGCCAAGCAGCTGTATGGCTATATCGAAAAAGCGGGGCTGGCAGATGTCTGGCACCAATGCTGCCTGGATGAGCCGAATACGGCATTGGAGCCGGCATACAGGCGCATATGCGAGATTGTAAGGAGCGGGATGCCCGGCATACCTATTCTGGAACCCACGCTGGAGGGGGAGCCTTTGGCTGGAACGATGGATGTGTGGTGCCCTTCGCTTGACCAATATGAGCGCGACATTGATTTCTACAACGGCCGCGTGGCGGAGGGGGATCGAATATGGGTGTATTCCTGCCTGACGCCCGCAGGGAACTATTGCAACCGTCTGCTTGACATGGAGCGGCTGCGCGCGGTGTGGATAGGCTGGGCGCCCATGGTTTACCCCGACATCGAAGGTTTCTTGCACTGGGGCGCAAACTCCAGCTCGACTGGGGAGCCTTTCCGCCGTCAGGCTGGTAATTTTACCGAGAATGTGTTAGAATTTCATCCGAAGCATTCCATGTTCCTCCCTGCAGGCGACTGCGCGATTTTCTTCCCTGGCGTAGACGGCCCCATGATTTCCACTAGGAGCGAAGCGCACCGCATTGGCTTCGAAGACTTCCACATATTGTCAATGCTTAAGGAAAAATCCCCGCAGGATGTCTTGCCTCTGGTTAACAAGGTGTTCAGAAGGTTCAATGACTTCGAAAAAGACACGGCTGTGTACCGCGCAACTAGGCAAGAGCTATTGGATATGCTGGCGCGGTGTACGGGTTGAGAATGCGGAATTCGGAATTCGGAATTCGGAATAAGGTGTACGTTATGCGGTCCGAATTCCGAATTCTCGAAAGGAGGCCACCCA
>Ga0099364_10006247_pt1 | contig 17414 bp, 14 predicted proteins | sample TergutTh196P3_FD_73070 | JGI IMG/M metagenome (GOLD analysis project Ga0099364, IMG submission 73070) | Microcerotermes parvus P3 segment gut microbial communities from Pointe-Noire, Republic of the Congo - Th196 P3 | ecosystem: Host-associated > Arthropoda: Insects > Digestive system > Gut ...
ACAGACCTCGGACGGGGTTGTACGTTGCTGGACGGAATAGGCGGCTATACCGGTGAACCGGTTAAGGCAATCGTCCTTTTAGCAAAAAGTCGCGAGAGCGTAACGATTTTCCGCTTGATCAAATCCATCGATCCTCAGGCTTTCATTTCACAGACTACCGTGCGGGGCGTATATGGCGAAGGATTTGATCCGATTAAGGTGTAAAAGCGTTATTGTTTACCTGTTTTGTAACTGCTTGACACAGTTCGGTTGATGGTGGTTTGATAATTAGGCATGCTTTCAATGTAATCAAGAAACTCACGAATATCACGTGTACGTTGATTCACATTGTGGGTTACGAAACATCCGTCGGCAACAATTTTGGGGTCCATGTTGATAAAATAAAATCACCCATTTAGCGTTATGAAAGATGATAATATCATTTCTCATTTTTAATTGTTTCAGATGAAAAACAAACTCGTTTTTGCAACGAACAATATTCATAAACTCAGCGAAGTAAAAGATATTGTTTCCGGCGATATACCTATCGTTAGTCTTGCTGATATTGGGTGTGTGGAAGATATACCTGAAACGGCAGAAACGCTTGAAGGAAATGCTTTCATAAAGGCTCGTTATGTCAAAGAGAAATACGGGTATAACTGTTTTGCTGATGATACGGGTCTGGAAGTGGAGGGCCTGGATGGCGCTCCGGGAGTCTATTCGGCACGTTACGCAGGCCCTGCACACGACAGCCAGGCCAATATCCGGAAGTTATTACAGTCATTGGACGGAAAAACAAACAGAAAAGCCCGATTCAGAACGGTGATTGCGTTGATTCTGGGTGCAAGAGAATATTTATTTGAAGGGATCATTAATGGAAATATCACCGAATCGCCGCGTGGGACGAACGGGTTTGGATATGATCCGGTTTTTGTGCCGGACGGGCATACCGAAACATTTGCGGAATTAGGCGATGCGATCAAAAACACCATCAGCCATCGTGCAAAAGCGGCTAATCAATTAGCCAGATTTTTAGCTGCCGAATGAATGTTTTCTTAGTAACCTGCATTATATAAATTGTGAATTAAAACCCTAACAGGGTGTCAAACCCTTGTAGGGTTAAATCTTTCTGCTCAAAGAGCCTATTCCATTTCTCCTGTTTCCCCGTCATCGGTAGTGGCCATCATTTTTTAAAGACAAAAACAAAATGAAGGCGGCACGTTTCGTTGTCAGGATAATTCTATCGGTTTCAAATCAACATAATGACACTTTTCGCAAAATGAAGGCGTCGTGTTTTTACGCCACATTTGCCTGAAATCCATAAATGATTGGTTATTCAAGACAGGCATCACGCCCTTTTCAAAAACATTTCCAAAATTCAATTCTTTAGGAAAGGGTTTCGCACAACATGGAGGTACATATCCATCTGCACAAATAGGGAAATGCGTCCATGGAAGCACACACTTCCGAAATTCGTTTTTGGACGAAAAATCCCAAAACGTTACTTCCACCAAATGGGTTTCTATCCTCTTTTTGTCCAACCTTTTTAAAGCGTCAATAAATATAGGGGTATGATAAAAATCATAATAACCGATGCTTTCATTGGTGACGGCAGCCAAATTAAATAAGGTGAAATTAACGTATGGTATGCCTCTATTTGCTGAATATGTAACAACGTCTGCCATTTGCATATAATTCTCCTTTGTAACCACCATGTTCAGCATAAACACGGTGTCGGTTTGAACAAATAGTTGCGTTAATGACTTGATATGGTTATCTAACGTGGTGAAATGCGCGTTTAAACGAATGGATTCGTAAACATCTTCCAAACCATCAATAGATACTTGAATCGTATCCACTTTTCCAATCAATGGGCGGATTTTTTCGATAAAATCGGGAACCATAGCATTGGTTGACAAAGAGATGATGATCCCGGAATTCTTACTTTTTATATAATCCACCACTTCTTCAAGGTCTTTATACAAAAGCGTTTCTCCCATTCCCGTTAAACCGATTGAATCTAAATAAGGCCACAATTCATCTATGATTTTTTTTGCATTTTCTATTGGCATATAGCCTTTGAACATGTGCTTGCCATAATCATATTCCCTCGGACAAGTCGTACAATGCAAATTACAATGACTACTCAATTCAAGCATCACCGTAGCAGGATAGGCAACCTTAGCGGAATGGGTCAGTTTATAGTAAAAATACCTTGCTTTGTTGGCTACATACATCCAAAAAAATTTCCCCTTGGGTAGATGAAACAGTCTTTTGATGGCTTTTTTGATTTTTCTTGTATTCATTGTTCATTAACCATTTAGTTTTTAGCATTCAGCAAATTAACCATTAATCATTAACCATTGTATTTATTGGTTTTTCAATCAATACGTGCATAAAGAATGGAAAGCAAAACAACAGGTAGGATATATCAAAATAGGACTCTATCCAAGCTTGGACAATGCCTTCCAGTCGAATTTTAACAAGAAATTCAAATAAAGGGACTACAAACAAGAACACTCCCGAATAAAAGACAACGTCAGCCTTTTGCCTGCACAAAAATCCTGAAACGACGGCAATGACAATGGTTACAGGAAACAAAAAGTCGAATAATAGCGTAGATTGAATGGTAAAAGGGTTTCTTACAAAAAAAGTATCACTCCAGATTAAGGCAAACGGTAATAAAGTAAATGCAAAGGTAAGTATCGCAATAAGACCAAACCCACATAATTTATGCAAAGGATATTTTTGTTTTAATTCGTAAATACCCCAGATGACGAACACGAAAGCAAAAACAGTTCTTGTGGACAACAATAAGCCGACAATGATAGCGGAAACTACCCAATTGGTCTTCTTAAATTGCTCAATATTTAAAACATGTAAAAGAATAAAGAAGATAAGGTAAGCATTGACGATAAGCGTACTTCTTGTTAAGGTTTCCCAAATCATGGCCACAGAAAAAATGATTGCACAAACATACATATAGGAAGTCGTTTTATTTTGCTTGATATAATATACATATACGCTTGACAACATAAGTAGTGTTGCAATTGCAACATCGCCCATCAAATGAAAGGGTGCGTACAGTATGAAATAAAAAGGCAAACCCGCAGGATAATTGCCGTTTGAAGCGCTCTGGCTATACGGGTCTATTCCTTTACTGATCGAGTCGAAGAAAAGATTTATCATTTCCCATCTGTCCACATTTAATGTGATTTGGTCAACATAAAACAAACCGATACTCAGCAATAATAGATAGGAAAAGAAAATTCCATGATAGAGAACAGGCTTGAATGAGATTTTGGTCCTAAAAATAAATAAGATGTAAAGGACGAAAGCGTATAATAACGTAAACAAGACGCCAAATGCGACCGACGCCCTGATTGAGTATTTGTAAGCAAATAACAGATTGACAAAAAAAAGAATACACGCTGCAATGGAGCGATTTGTTTTTGGAGGTAACATCATTCTTGTTGTTTTTTTAGTTGGCAAAAATAGCCATTATTTTAGAAAAACAAATGAAACGAAACATGAAAAAGACATAAAATAAAATGCGGCATTGAACGTTAATATAGAAATTATCATTTCACAATTATTGAATACTAAAAAATGACTTTACGACACCTAAAAATAATCGTTTGCCTGTTGTTTGCCGCAGTCTCTATTCATGCGCAGCGCGTAGGCGAATGGCGCACCTATTTGGCATGTTACAACACAACATCTGTTGCCGAAACCAACAATTTAGTATTCGGTTTAGCTGATGGCGCTTTATACAGCTACGGAAAAGAAGACAATCGCGTCACTTTCTACTCGCGGCAGACGGGATTGAGCGATAGCAATATCAAACTGATTGGATATAATCCGGCAGTAAAAATGTTACTGATAGCGTATACAAACGGAAACATAGATTTGATGGGCGAAGACGGGATTTATAATTTGCCCTATTTGAAGAATGCAGGCAATATTTCAGATAAAGAGCCACTACATATTGATTTTCATAATGAAAGAGCGTACTTGTCATGCCGATTCGGCATTGTCTTGGTCCAAATGGATAAAAAAGAAGTGGCCGAGACGTATCGTTTCAATCAGCCTGCCTATTCGGTATGTGTCATAGGTGAAACGATTTATGTTTCTACCGGCGAAGGCTTAAGAAAAGGGAATATAAATGACAATCTGTTAGATAACAATAACTGGAATGCCGTTGCTATCAATTCACAGGAATTCAACGCTCAAACCATCCGCCAATTGGCGCTGTTTCAAGAGAGGCTTTGTTTTCGTGCGGAAGGTAGTGGTGTGTTCTACATGGAGCCAAATGGCGAAACACAAACTATCATCAAGCATACAGGCTTGACAGGAATGGCGTTGCTATCTGATCATTTAGTTGCTTTCACATCCTCAACACTTTTTCTATTCAACGCGTTGAATCGCTATGAAACGGTTAATGTGGGTACGGCAAACGGTGTGTCTGCTTTGAAAAACGACGCCAACTTTTGGATAGCAGGAGGCGTAAACGGCTTGGTAGGCATCAAACGAAGAAGCGAAAATCAATTTGAAACGTTTGTTTCCGGATTGAATATTGAAGGCCCCAAACGCAATTTAACTGCTTTCCTGACTTTCCACAAACAAAAATTATTAATTACCGGCGGCGGATTCGTATACGACAATTTTAATAATACCGGCACATTGATGACATACGAAAACGATAGTTGGACAAATTTTGACGAAAGCCAGATTGTTTCGAAAATAGGCTATGGTACACGGGATTATACGTCAGTAGCCGTTGATCCGGATGATGAAAATCACTATTTTGTATCTTCGTTTGGAGAAGGAATAATAGAAATTAAAGACAATGCCTTTGTTAGTCTTTATAATCACACCAACAGCTCCTTACAAAGCTCTTTGCCAAACGCATCATACGCAGATCGTTATGTCAGAGTTTGCCATGTCATTTTCGATAAAGATAAAAACCTCTGGGCTACAAACCGCGCAGGACGTAACGTGATTGTAGTACGCACACCCGACGGAAAGTGGACGTCGCTCAACTACCCCGGACTCATTGAAGCCAGCATCGTGGATAAATTATTGATTACGTCAACAGGAAGGAAATGGGCGAATATACCGCACGCGAGTGGAACAAACGGCGGTATTTTGGTTTTTGATGATAACGGAACGCCGGCCAACAACGCAGATGACCAATCGTATTATTATACAAACTTACGAACAGCAGGCGCCAATCAAATACACGGGAACAAGTTTTACTGCATTGTAGAAGACTTGGATGGGAAAATCTGGATTGGCTCAAATAGTGGGCCGATTATCTGCCAGTCTCCCAATAGTGCAATTGACAACCTGATGTTTACGCATGTGATTCGGGAAGATGACAACAATGTCCCCTATTATTTTTTAGATGGCGAACAAATCAATGCCATCGCTGTGGACGGTGGAAACCGGAAATGGATCGGCACGGCTGGATCGGGAATTTTCTTAGTAAGCCCGGATGGCGCTCAGACCATCCAACATTTTGATATGAACAACTCCCCTTTGTATTCAAATACGATTTATAGTATTGCCGTTGATCACAGGACAGGCGAAGTGTTTATCGGTACGGACAAGGGATTGATTTCCTATCAGGGTGATGCGACGGAGCCAAGCTCAAGTTATTCGGATGTATATGCTTATCCGAATCCGGTTCGTCCGGAAATTGACGACCGTGTAATTATCACAGGGTTGATGAGCAATTCGAATGTAAAGATTACGGATATATCTGGAAATCTGATTTATCAGGGTATGTCGGCCGGCGGACAGTTTGTCTGGAATTGCCGGAACCGGAGTGGTAACCGCGTGGCTACCGGCGTCTATTTGGTGCTGTCTTCCACTCCCGAAGCCCGCGAGAGCGTGGTGGCTAAAATTGCGGTGGTGCATTAGGAGGGAATTTAAAAGTCATTGATTTGGAGGCTAACAATCACCGGATTTGCATCCTCCGATAGTGAATCTTTGATGCTGGTGGCATTACTGAAAAACGGATCGTTCAATATGTGCGCATGTGCCATAAAAATAAGTTTGTTATCGGCAGTCAATATTTTGGCGCCATCAACAGTCAATGAATTTGCGCCATCCATATCATATAGGGGGTTGTCGGGGGAAAATATCTGTACTACGCTGTTTCCGTTCTTTTTATTCACCAACCAATGACCATATTTATTATCAGGTAAGCCCGCCGGTATGATATAAAAAAACAGGTAAACGAACTGTTCGTTTTCCAAAAACTTGTGAATCATGGCATAATCCTTCTTGCTCATCTCGTTTAAAGCGTCCATTTGCGCCATTTTATACACATGTTCCGGTATAGCATATCTCCCGAAATCAATCACGGTTGTTTCAATCGGCCCTTCATCAGTAATGCGATATACCGAATGACTGAAAATTTCCCTGAAGGTAATCATATCTCCATACTGCTCAAAATTCTTCTCCATATACGGCGCCCAATCCGTCTTTGACGGCAAAAATTTTGCCATAACCGTTCCGGCTTCGGACACCTTCATCAAGCGATCATTGCCGGTTAATTGATATGAAAAAAACCAATAATGGTTTCCCGTTTTGATAAACGAAATAAAGGAAGGATCGTATGGTTGTTTTGAGATGAATTTTCCGTCATAATCATACCGCATCATTTGACCATCCGGAGCCAATATTTCAACAACATTGACCTCAGGATCAATACTTAAATCACGTATGAGCGGATATTCTCCCGGCCCCATTCCGCGACTTCCGATTCGGTTGATAAATGTCCCTTCTCTGTCAAATCTGAAAACGATTTGCTGCTGATTGTCCTGGATAAAATAATGCTGCTGATCAAATAACAGTACTATAGGCTCCCTGCCCACCAGACAATTGTCCGTGGTTTCTAATGGGGTCATTTCACAGTTTCCGAATATCCTGTCGGAAAAGAAAGTAGACATTGATTGGGTTTCAAAGTTCAGGACTAATTGCCCCACTGAATTTTTACTCATATTATCTTTTTTATTCTGACAGGAAACAAAAAACAGTGATAAAATGATAAATAAAGAGATGTATTTCATAAGACTAATTCTACTCGTTTGCCGATGTTTCGTTAGTCTTTGCCAGCGACGCCAAACCTCCGATAGCGCCCAGATTCATGGTATCCAATGCTGAACTGGGGACGATGACCATAGAGCCTTTCTCTTTTAAGCCCTCGAACAGCATATTCATTCCCCTGAGGTGCAACGCTACAGGATTATCGGTATATTTTTTGCTGGCTTGCTCAAATTTTTCTGCAATCTCGGTTTCGGCTGTTCCCAGGATGACGCGGGCGCGACGTTCGCGTTCGGCTTGCGCTTCTTTGCTCATCGCGTCGGCTAAAGCCTGTGGGATAACAATGTCTTTAATACCAACGGTTTGACATGTAATCCCCCACGGATTGGTGTTCTTATCTAACAACTGCTGTAAATCATCGGCAATCTTATCGCGCTCCTGCAAAAGGTCCGACAGTTCATGCTTTCCGATCGTATCCCTCAAACCGGTTTGAGCAATGTGCTCAATGGCTTTTTGATACTCCTGTACCTCCAAAGCGGCTTTTTCGACATCCCAAACCGTCCAGTACACAACCGCATCCACATTTACCGGCACCGTATCTTTGGTAAGGGTCTGTTCCGCCTTAAAAGCGCTTACCCGCACCCGTTGGTCAATATAAGTAGATACGCTGTCAATAATGGGTATAATCAAAAATGGGCCGGGGCCTTTTAACCCCTTGTATTTACCCATACGCAACACTACCGCCCGCTCCCATTGGTCGGCAATGCGGATTGCGGACGCCATTAATCCTGAAACAAGGAGTAAGAACGCCAAGACCGGAATAGTTACGATTTGTAACATATACAAACCAGCTGATACGGCAATCAATATCAGCAATACAGCAATTGTAACGGGATTCGACCATCCCCTGTTCATCGCATTTGTTGTCATAATTTTTGTTATTTATAAGGTTTCAATCTTTTTCAATCCTTGCACCACTTCATCAAGGCTAAAGCCATAACTAAACGCAATGGAAGAAAACTGTGTACAAATCTCTTTCAGTTTATCTTCCCGCTCCTTTTCCGGCATGACAAGATCAGTTTTGTTGATAAAGGTGCCGGTGCCTTGTTGGGTTTCCAGGATATTTTTAATCTCTAATTCTTTATATGCCTTGGATACCGTGTTCAGGTTTACTTTTAATTCTACGGCAAGCGCTCTGACCGTAGGAAGTTGTTCACCCAATTTGAGATGCCCGGATACGATGCCGAATTTGATCTGATCAATAATCTGACGATAGATCGGTACGCCGCTGGAATAGTCTAATTTAAAAGTAATCATATAATTCTATATTATATTATTAATATATTGTACTATTTATATGCGACAAAGGTACAATAAATAAGTATACATCCAAATTATTTTTGGAAAAAATTTAGAATTAGACATAATTTTTATACGTATTCTGTTAAAAATTATTTTCTTTGCGTCTTGAAATAAACATTAATATAAAGAGAAAAGACATGAAAATTGCCGTTATAGGTTCCGGAAATATTGGTTCGGCCTTGGTTACAGGTTTGATACGCGAAGGTTCTATTGCGCCATGTGATATTTTTTTGACAGATATCTCACAGGAGGCGCTCGCTCCATTTGCCTCCAAAGGCATTCATGCCTTACAAGACAATGTGGAAGCCGTGAAAGATGCTGATGTGGTGGTTCTTTGTGTGAAACCTTATCATGTGAACGATGTTAGCAAAGAAATAGTGTCTTCATTGGCTGATGATACGTTGCTGGTATCGTTTGCCGCAGGTATCACGCTTGACCAACTGACACAGCTTGCCGGTAAGAAACCTTTGTTCCGGGTTATCCCTAACACGGCAATGGCTGTATGCCAATCGATGACCTGTATTGCAGTATCAACAGATGTCAGCACAGCACAACGTAAGAATGTACTTAATCTTTTTTCTCTTGTGGGAAAAGCCATGATCATTGACGAATCGCTGATGAATGCCGCGACGGTGATGGCATCGTGCGGAACTGCCTTTGCTTTGCGCTACCTGCGTGCCGCAATGACTGCTGGCGTAGAAATAGGATTCCGACCTGCCGTTGCCGAAGAAATTATTGCCCAAACCATCTTAGGCGCCGCAGTGTTAGTCTCCGAATCGGGCAATCATCCCGAAACCGAAATAGACAAAGTAACCACACCCAAAGGTATTACTATCAAAGGATTGAACGAGATGGAACATGCCGGATTTTCCTCAGCCGTGATGCAGGGAATACTTGCTGCATACAACGTGCTCTATAATTAAATGGAATTGGCGTAAGGACTCCCGACTTGTGTCCTTCAACAATGAAGTTTGTAACTTCGTTATAAAACAAAGGGAGTTACAAACTTCAAATCATAAAGAGGCACAAGTCGGGAGGTGTTCGTTTCACAACCGTATTTACGCTAACAATCATAGTAAAACCGTATTTTTCATCCATACCCTTAGTAGTGGAAGAATGTCTTTTCAATACCCTTCACCTGTTTGTTACAAATATCTCACAATCTTGATTTTTTTTTCTTTTTCATCACATAATGAATTAGGAATGACCAGGCTGTAACTGTTGCCAAGCCATCCGATAATGGCGCTGCTAACCATACTCCGTTTAATCCGAAAATGGGAGGAAGAATGAAAAGAGCCGGAATCAGGAATATCATCTGGCGACTCAGGCTTAACAGGATCGTTTTCCATGCCACTCCTATGCTCTGGAAAAAATGACTGATGGTTATTTGAGAGCCAACAACAATCAATAAAGAAAAATTTAATTTTAATCCGTTGGTTGTAATGGCAATCAGTTCTTGATCTGAAGTAAACCCTTTGACGATTATTTCCGGAAAAAAAACGCTGCAAAGCCATCCCAATCCCATAACACCGGTAGAAGTGATAATGACCAACCTGAGTGTTTCCATGACACGATGATGATGCCCTGCGCCATAATTGAAACCGATAATCGGTTGCATGCCCTGTGAAATACCTATCACAAGCATCACTAAAAGCAACGCAACACTTACTATAATCCCATTGGCACCTAATGCCAGATCGCCGCCATATGTATAAAGCGAATTGTTCATGACCACATTGACAAGGCTACCGCCCAACTGCATGGCAAAAGGGGATATCCCGATGGATACAATGTGTCCAATGATTTGCCAGTCGAGTTTGAAATATTTTTTCCGGAAACGAATCAGACTTTCTTTACTGACAAAGTGATGCAAAACAAATGCAGCGCTGACAGCCATTGATATAACAGTAGCAATGGCAGCACCTCGGATTCCCATGTCAAAAACGAAAATAAAAATCGGGTCGAGAATAATATTCAATACCGCTCCAATCAACATGGTAAACATGGCTTTTTTCGGATAGCCCGAAGCGCGCATGATCGAATTGAAACCAAAACTCAAGGATGTAAGGATATTAGCAGGGATAACTAAATACAGGTAATCTTTTGCATACGGAATTGTATTCTCACTTCCTCCAAACCAGACTAATAAATCTTTGAGAAACACTAAACTCGGCGTAATGGTAAAGAAAGATAGAATAAATGTCAATATCAGCGCATTACCTAACACATTTTCAGCCTTGTCTTTTTCTTTTTTCCCCAGAAAGATAGAAACCCGGGCTGCTGCACCGGCTCCGATAAGCATTCCGAAAGCTTGAAGAAACATCATAATCGGGAATGTAAGTGTCAGCCCCGAAATAGCCAACGACCCTACGCCATGACCTATGTACATACGGTCAACAATGTTGTACAACGAATTAACCATCGTTCCGACAACCGCAGGGACTGCATAATTCAGCAACAAACGCCCCGGCTTCTCATGTTCTAACCGCCATGTTATTTCATTTGACATATTTTATTGTTCAATGTTTTAAGTTCAAAATTTAATGATTTAAAAATTTAAAATTCTTTATCTCCAAGAGTAATGATTCTACACTATCTACTACTGTTTCTTTTCCATCTTTTTGTATAATTTGCAAATGATTTCTGTTGACACAATAGATGTTTGTAAAATTTTTATCTGCTGGAGAAGGGCAATATCCGTTCCGTATCAAAGCGTTACTTACCCAATGAACAGTAACGGGTTCACCTTCTACTCCTATTGGATTGACCGGTATAACGGCATTTAATTTACCAGACGACTGATCAAAAACGATGCCGTCTTTATTGAAAAATGTTTCGAAATCACCATTCAAAATCAAATCTTCCGGCGTTCCGCAAACCATCAGGCGTTCTGTTGCTTGCAGCCACAGACAGTCGACTGTCCGGATAGCTAAGTCTAAGTCGTGGGTGGACAACAAGATGGCTTTTTGCTGTTCAACAGCTAAACGACGAAGCAGGGTCATTGTTTCAATCCGGGCGGTTACATCTAAAAAAGCTGTTGGCTCGTCTAATAATATAACCGGACATTGTTGCGCCAACACTTTGGCAATCATTGCTTTTTGTCGTTCTCCATCACTCAGTTCGGAAACATAACAATCTGCTTTAGGTGCAATTCCGACTGCCTCCATCGACTCTTTGATGATTTGATGGTCAATCCCTTTGAGTTGACCCAGAAAACCTGTATAGGGATGGCGTCCTAACGAAACTAATTCATATACCGAGATGCCTCCCGCATTTGTTTTTTCCGTCAGGACAACCCCGGTAATCCGGGCAAGTTGACTGTGTGAATAATCTGATAAATCTTTATTCATCAACCTTATATTTCCGTTGATTTTAGGCTGAAATCCGCATAATGTCCGTATTAACGTAGATTTCCCTGCTCCGTTCAACCCCAGTAGTCCGGTCAGTTCGCCTGCGAAAAGATGCAGGTTCAGCGATTCGTGTACGATATGTATTTTTTTCCTGCCGGATATATATCCGATAGATAGAGCAGATGTTTCGATAACCGGTTTCCGTTTCATATTCAGTTAAAATAGTGAATATTTGTGCGATTTACAATCACATAGATAATCACAGGCGCACCCAGAATTGGTGTAACTGCGTTTAACGGCAACACTGTATTTGTGCCCGGCAATACGGTTAAAATATTGCAAAGCAAGGCGATACACGAACCGGCTAAAATCGTTACCGGGACTAACAGTTTATGGTTGGATGTGCCTAAAAGTAACCGTGCAATATGTGGAACTGACAGTCCGATAAATGAAATCGGGCCGCAGAAAGCCGTTGTGGTTGCCGTCAGCAGACCGGCACAAAACATGATCCACATACGGGTCTGTTTGATTTTTACACCCAAATTTGCCGCATACGTTTCTCCTAACAATAGCGCATTCAGGGGTTTGATTAGCAGGGCAGAGAGTAATAATCCGATGAATGTACAAATGGCAAAAAAGGGAAGGCGGACATTCGATACGCCCGAAAAATCACCCATACCCCACAAAACAAAAGCCCGAACGCGATCGGCAGTAGCGTAATAATTTAAAATCGAAATCAGCGAAGAAGCCATATAACCAATCATGATACCGATAATTAGCAGCATCACATTATTTGTAACTTTCGTCGAAAAGAAGATAATAACCCCCAGTATACAACCGGCGCCAGCCAGCGCAGCAAGTACAATAGTCAACGAGCTTCCGATGGATTGACTTGAAAAAAAACCGAACGAACTGCCAAAGAAAAACATCGTCAAGGCAACACCCAGATTGGCGCCGTCGCTGATACCGAGGATCGAAGGCCCGGCAAGCGGATTCCTGAATAATGTCTGCAACAGCAATCCGCTGGTTGCTAAGGAAGCGCCCGCCAGCAGCGCAGTAACCGACTGTGGGAAACGGGATTGCAAAACGATATGCTGCCAGGATGCCTGTTCAGCGCCTTTTCCAAGTAGGATATAAATCACTTCATGCAACGGAATAGATACGGATCCATACATCAAACTTCCTATCCATAAGCATAATAGCAGAAATATCAACAGTGGGTAAAAAACAATTTCTTTTTGTTTCATGGCGCAAAGGTAGGAGTTTTTTTATAACTAAAAGAGTGTTTATATTTGTTAAATAATATTTTCTCTTTCCAATGTTTGATATTTTTGTATTATATTTGTGCGTTTAATTAATTATAATTGATTATGAGAACTTTATTTGTTGTTTTATTTGCATGTATAACTGGTTTCCAAATGATTGCTCAAGAGTTACAGGAAATCAAGTTGAACATTCCTGACAAGACACGCGGATCGGCTACGATGAAAGCCTTGTCAGACAGGATGTCGGTACGGGAATATGATTCAAAGGAACTAAGCCTGCAAGATCTTTCGGATTTGTTGTGGGCTGCTGTTGGTGTTAATCGGCCGGATGGTCGGCGTACTGCTCCAACTGCCTCAAACAGACAGGAGATTGACGTATATGCCATACGATCGGATGGGGCTTATTTTTATGATGCACAGGCTCATTCGTTGAAACCTGTGGCAGCAGGTGATTTTCGTGCTGCTATAGCCGACCAGCAGGATTTTGCAAAAACGGCGCCGATCAGCTTACTGATCGTTATTAATCTGGAAAAAATGGGGGATCCTACACTTGAACAGACTAAATTGATGGGATCTGTCGACGCAGGTATCGTTTGCCAGAATATCAACATTTTTTGTGCTGCTGTCGGACTTGCTACTGTGCCGCGCGCTTCAATGGATCAGGCCGAGTTGAGGAGAGTATTAAAATTGAGCGACACCCAACTTCCCATTATGAATAATCCGGTTGGATATCCGAAATAATTAATAGATACTGGGAAAATAGAGTTTTAGTGTATAGTTATTAGAGTTTATTTTAAATTTTTAATGGTTATTATTTGAATTTCGGAAAACATATACTGAATTGGCGATTACATATAGCAAACAAAAGATTATCGGAATGGCTGTTTTTTTTATCATGATGTTACTTGTCTATCTGGCAGGTAACATCTATGTTTTTGTACGGGGACTACAAACCATGTATCATTTCCCACTATGGAGTAAATGGTTGTACGGTTTATTCTATTGGTCAATCGCTTTATCCTTTCTTTGTGTGTTTTTGTTACGGGGCGGCGGTATTTCAATCCCATTATCGCATATTTTCTTTGAAATCGGAACAAGTTGGTTGGTTTTCACGCTATATATGGTGCTGCTGTTGGGATGCTTTGATTTGTTTCGAATTTTCATCCGTTCAGTTCCTAACGGTTTCATTCCTTCTATATTACTTACATTCTGCATATTAACCTATGGCTATTTGCGTTACCAACATCCTGTCACCAAAGTTATCAACATAGTTATCAACAAGTCTTTGACCGACGCGGAATCTTCTATCAAAGTCGTAGCAATCAGTGACGTACATCTTGGATTGGGAACCGTCAAGTCGAAATTGAAAAAGTATGTGGAGATGATTAACGCGCAAGAGCCTGACCTGATTTTGATTATTGGTGATCTGATAGATAACAGTATCGAACCGGTTATAAATCAGCAGATGCAAGATGAATTGTCCCTGTTAAATTCCCGATTAGGCGTATATATGGTACTTGGGAATCATGAATATATTAGTGGTATAGAGGATTGTATGCAGTTCCTTGCTCTCACTCCCATTCAGGTTTTATTAGATACTGTCTTAACACTTCCCAATGGGATTCAAATAGTGGGCCGTAACGATCGGAGCAACAGTTCCCGGAAGAACCTGGCTCAACTTTTTCAGACAATCAATGCAGACCTTCCTGTGGTTGTGTTAGATCATCAGCCTGTTGAATTAAATACAGTGGTTGAGGAGGACGCCGACTTACTGATTTGCGGCCATACACATAACGGACAGGTATGGCCTTTGAACTGGTTGACAAAAAGGATGTTTGAAATCAATTACGGATATGAGAAACGCGAACAAACGCATATCTACGTCACTTCCGGATTGTCGCTTTGGGGACCTCCTTTTCGTATTGGTACGCTGAGCGAGATGGTTGTCTTCAATCTGTCGTTTAAGCCACATCCATGAAAGTATTTTTGCAAGCCATATACGGTCAAATCTTACTCAATGCGTATATATTCCGGAGAGGCTATCAGGCGTTTCCTCCGAAAAAAGCGGTTCATGTGCCTTTTATCCTGTTTTTTGTTTTTGAACTGTTTCTTTACTTCACTGGTTATTTTTTTTACAAAGACCTGCCCGATAATATCCTGCATCCTATAATGCTGATTTGTAATACATGGTACATCTCCTCCATTTATGTTACAATCGGATTACTTGGGTTGGACTTAATCAGGCTTTCACACCAGATTCGACCGTGGTATCCGGAAATACTCAAAAAACATTGGAATACTGTTAAGTTATCGCTGTTCCCTGTATTTATTTTTGCTGTTGCCGGATTGATGATACAAGGTTATCATCATGCCATATATCCGGTAGTCAAGCATGTGTTCATTCATATCCCCAAAGTGGCGGAAGGGCGGGATAGCCTCACCATTGCCTTGATGAGTGATTTACATATCGGCGAATCCGTCAGAAAAGAAAATGTGCGGCGTTTTGTTGCGCTTTGTAATGCAGAACATCCTGATCTGGTGGTGATAGCAGGAGATATCATGGATTATGAGTCGCGCCATGCTCGAAACGAACGTATCGAAGAAGACCTGAACCGATTGAATGCACCTCTGGGAGTGTATATGACGCTTGGCAATCATGAATACCGCGCAAACCGTTTTGCCAAACTTCGCTGGCTTGAACAAACAGGAGGTATCTTGTTGGTAGATTCGGTGGTGATGCCGGATTCTTCTTTCTATTTGATTGGACGGGATGATCTTTCCAATTGGAAGCGTGCATCTTTGGGATCTTTGATGCAAGGAATGGATTTGACCAAGCCTGTGATTGTAGTCGATCACCAACCTGTATCTGTCAGGGAAGTTATAGATAATGCATGTGATGTCGGTTTGTTTGGACATACGCATAATGGACAGTATTGGCCTTTTTCACTTTTATTAAAATTTGTCTTCGAGTTTCCTTACGGATATTTCTCCCAAGGGAATACGCATATCTATGTTTCTTCGGGGATCGGATTTGCGGGTCCTCCTTACAGGATAGGGACGAGGTCGGAACTGGTAGTTTTGCATGTCACGTTTGGAATACCGGAAGACTAACTCGGAAAAGCACGCAGATAACGCAGATTTCTCTGATCTGCGAAAATCTGTCCAATCTGCGTCATCTGCGTGCTAAAGTATTTTCCGTCATTGAATCACCTTCCGGACTTCCCAATGTGCTACTATAAAGATCTTTATCCTCCAACACACTCAGCGCTTTTTCAAGTACGAGGTCATTTTTTAAACTTTCAATCACTGCGCCTTGCTGGAAATAATAACGTTTGACGATCTCCATCGAAATCATTTTTTTGATTTGTTCCTTGTAACGTTCAAGGTCTCTGTCCAAATCAGGGGTCAATTTGGCTTCCAAAGCAGCAAACAAGGTCGAATCTTCGGCTAAGTATCCTTCAAACCCGGCCACCTCCTTCAAGTTTTTCAGCATTCTTTCACTCTGGCGATCGTAGGTGAATTCTTTATTTTTGAGATAGGTTTTAAATGGTTCATAGTCTTCGTCGGGATACACAAATTCTTCTGCCGGAGGGATAGTAGGGTGATTCCGAACCCATTCCGTCACATAATCAAACAAAGCAAGATCGGTCATCAGATAATACATCATGGTAGGAATTATAGACTCTTCCACTTCAAAATCGGGACGTAATCCGCCTCCATCACGCACCGGCCGGCCTTTTGAGGTATAAAAAACAGAAGTTAAACTATCTGGAATGGCGCTTACGCTGCCGTCCGCATTCCGGTGCGAATAATCCAGTTGTTGAATGCATCGTCCACTGGGAATGAAATATTTACTTATCGTCACTTTCACCATTCCTTCGTAAGGAAGGTCTCGTGAAGATTGTACAAGTCCTTTGCCGAACGAACGCTCTCCAATCAGAACAGCCCTGTCCAAATCTTGTAATGCGCCGGATAAGATCTCGGCGGCAGAGGCTGATGCCCCGTTAATTAATAAGGCAATCGGTATGACCGTATCTACCGGATTGAGCGATGTACGGTAAATACGGTCTCGTTGACTAATCCGACCACGGGTAGAAACGATTTCTGTTCCTTTGGGCACAAACAGGTTGGCAATCTGAACGGCGGCATCAAGTATTCCTCCGGTATTATCCCGCAGGTCGAGAATCAATGAAGTGATTTGATGATTTTGTTTCAGGTCTTCAAAAGCGGCTTTCACAGCTTGCGCAGTTTTTTCGGTGAAACCATCCTGATAGATATATCCTGTCTTGTTCCCGTATACGCCATAATAGGAAACAGGAGCTAAAGAAACCTGTTTGCGGATAATTTCAACCTGGCGTGTGTTCTTTTCCCCCAAACGCTGGATTTTCAATGTCAGTTTTGTGTT
>Ga0099364_10006248_pt1 | contig 17414 bp, 14 predicted proteins | sample TergutTh196P3_FD_73070 | JGI IMG/M metagenome (GOLD analysis project Ga0099364, IMG submission 73070) | Microcerotermes parvus P3 segment gut microbial communities from Pointe-Noire, Republic of the Congo - Th196 P3 | ecosystem: Host-associated > Arthropoda: Insects > Digestive system > Gut ...
GCTTTACGGAGAGTACCCGATTCGCTGTTTATACAGAGAGGTTCGCGGCTTGCTCTAACTTGCGTTGCTTTGCGCGGGCAATTCCCGCCTTTATCCTCTGAGAGAGATTTTTCTTGTAATACTTTTCGATGGCTTCCGCAAACAATACATTATGAGTGTTGTCGCTGTCGCTGTCATAGCAGTCGTCAACGAAGATTACCCTGACATTTCTGACACGCATATCATCAAGCCACTTCCCATATTGCAAGAAGTCCCTGCTTACCCTGCAAGTGTTTTTTACGATAACGCAGTTTATCTCGCCGTGTTTAATGCCGGACATCATTTGCCGAAACGCAGGACGGTCAAGGGTGACGCCGCTTGCGCCGTTGTCGGAATAGACCCCGCCGATTGCAAGCATCTGACCCGCCGCGTAATTGCGAAGCATATCTTCCTGCGCTTTAATCGCAAATTCATCAGCGGACGCGACGCGGCAGTATATCGCCGCTTTTGGTGTTTCTTCCGTTGCCATGCGGCAGTAAACCGCAGCTTTGGTGTCGGACATTTAACTGGCCTCCGTTTCGTAAGTGTTGGCGAAGTTCGCCACTTTCCAATGTATCTCAATATTGTTTCCCGGAAAGACGTGGATTTTATCAATGAGAGCCTCTACGATCTCCCGGTGCGTCGCCGTTTCGTTCACGATTTCCTTAGCGAAAACAACGGCTTTTTTATAAGCGCCCTTGTCGCGTTCCGTCTGTCTGAGAATGGCAAGCTGATTGTTCAGCCTTTCAATCTGCGCCGCGTAACCGGCTTTTACCGATTGAAACGTGTCGCGGTCGATTTCACGATTAAGGAATCGCTCATAGCATTGCTGCCGCCGCTCCACATACTGGCTGATTTCTTTTTCACAATCGGCAATCTGCCGTTCGTCCGTGTTCATTTTACGAAACCCCGACAAATCATCTGAACCCAACACAACCTCCGCTTGCTTCCTGATGATAGTCATAACCGCTTCCTCGATTTCGTGGGCGTTGACTTTCATTTTGTGGCAAGCAGCGGTAGGGTCGGAGTGAGTGTGCGGGCAGGAATACTTTTTGATGTCTACCGAATCGCTGTACGATAACGCAAACCCACAACAGCCGCATAAAACTTTGCCGGACAACAGATATTCCCTGCGGCGCAGTTTCTTCCGCTTGTTTTTTTCGTAAGCCTCACTTACTTCGCCGAACATTTCCTTCGATATAATCGCCGGGTGCATATCCGGTATGACAATCCATTCGCTCCGTGGCGCGTGGTACTTCCTGCCGTTGGTGTCTTGATAAGTCCTGCCGGAAATAAAATCCCCCGTGTACGCTTCATTCTTGATAATCTCGTTGATACGCAGGGTGCGCCAGCGGTTTGTCGGTGTAATGTCCTGACCTTTGGCGAGCTTGATGTATTCGGAAGGTGAGGGATGCCCCGCCTCAAACAGCTTGTCGCTGATTTCCCAGCTTGAAAAACCGTTCAAAGACATATCAAAAATGCTTCTGACTACCTCAGCGGCGTATTCGTCAATTACCCATTTACCGTCGTCTGTCCTTGTATACCCATATAGTGCGCTGGTTGGCGTTTTATGACCGTTTAGCGCGAGAGAGCGCAGTAATTGGCTGTGCTTGCTCGGCTCCGGCTTGTCGGGCGCTGTTTCTTTGGGGTTGCGGAGCATTTCCTGTACTTTGGCATAATCCTCTTTGCTTACGATTGGCGGGTGACTGTCGGGGTAGATAATCCATTCCGATCTGTCGGTAGGCTTCTGACCCTTGCCGCCGATACGCGACGATTCATGCTTTCCGGCGACGTAGCTCCCCGTGTACTGTTCATTCGTCAGCATACGGGAAACCGCCCATGTTCCCCATTTGTATTTTGGGAGTATTTCATTGCCGTTTTTCATATCGCTGTATTCTTTCGGGGTCAGGTGCTTCGCCTCAAACATCTTGTCGCGGATTTGGGAAGTCGTCATTCCCGCAAGCGCCATCTGAAAAATCTGCCGCACCACTTCGGCGGGTTCGGGGTCAATCTCCCATTTGCCGCTTTCGTTTTTTCGGTAGCCGTAAACCGCGCCGCCAACGATATGCTCGCCGCTTTCCATCAAGACGCGCTTGGCGCTCCTGATTTTTTTGGATAAGTCCTTGCTGTAATACTCATGGAGCAAAAACTTGAACGCAACGTCTATGCCGACCGTGTTATCCGCGTAATCGTTAGAATCAAAGTGGTCGCCCACGGCGATAAACCGCACCCGGTACAAAGGAAAGACTTGCTCAATATAATAGCCGCTTTCAATCTCGCTTCGGGCAAACCTCGAAAAATCCTTTGTGACGATGCAATTCACGCCGCCGCTCCGCACAAGCTCAATCATTTCCTGTACGGCAGGCCGTTCGAGGTTCGTGCCGGTGTAGCCGTTGTCCACAAACTCCAAGATAACGGTGTTGGGTATGTCCATTTGCTCAATGTATCTGTCAAGCAAAAGATGTTGGTTGGGAATACTGAGGCTTTCCGATACCGCGTCGTCAACGGACAGCCGGATATATTTTGCGATAACGTAATTACTCATGCTCTGCACCCCCGCTCGTAACAGGTTCATCCATGAATGTGAATTTGACCGTGACGCTCCTATCCGCATGGATGATGATTTTTTCAATGAGTTTGCCTACAACCTCTGTTGTGAGATCAGATACCCGCGCCAACGTCTTGACGCTGCCATGCGCTTCCGTCAATGCGTTTTCTTGCCGGATACGCCGCTGATCGGCTTCGCGCAGTTGTTTCTCGTGTTCCGTAAGATAAGCGATTTTACCCTCGTAAGCGGCTTTCATGTCCTTGTATTCGGTATCGGTTATGTCGCCGCTCATAAGGCTTTCGTACAAACCAATCAGATAATGCTTGTTTTTGCCCAACTCCCTCTGTACCGACGCCAGTTCATCTTTGGCGGTTTCGCCGGGTTGAACGTCACGCGGCATAGCGGATAAAATCTCGGATAGTTTTGCTTCCTGCTTGGAAAGCATATCAAAAATCGTATTCTTCAATACGCCCTCCGATATGTTAGCGCCGTCGCAAGCGCCTTTGGCATATAAGCGGTTGGTATTGCAAACAAAGCCGTATGCCTTTTCGCTGTGACGCTTCCTGAGCATCGTAAATCCGCAATGGGCGCAGAATATCCTGCGGGTAAATATGTTTTCCGTGTTTTCGCCATACTTCGACACTTTCGGCCTGCTGGAAGAACCGCGTATTTCCTGCACTTTTTCAAACAATTCACGACTGACGATGGGCGTGTGGGTGTCCTCCACGATGACCCAATCCGACTTGGGTATCTTCTTTGCTATTTGCCCGACTACCTTTGTCTTGCCTTGAACCATGTCGCCGCAGAGCGTCCTGTTACGCAGGATTTCGGATACCGCCTGATAACTCCAATGGGTGTGGGGGCTGATTTTCTTTTCGACAAGCAACCCCTTTGAGTGCATATAACGTGAGGGGGTCAGGATTTCGTTTTCAGTAAGCCACTTCAAGATTTCTCTAATGCTCTTGCCCTCCGCCGTCATTTCAAACATCTGCCGTACAATCGGCGCGGCGTATTCGTCGGGAACGAGTACATGGCAATCGTCGCGGCTTTTCAAATATCCGTATGGGGGCATATTACCGACAAAACGACCCTCGCGGATGTTTATTTGGTGCGTCATCCGTATTTTACGCCCGACTTCCAATGCGTAGGCTTCGTTCACCATATTTTTCAGACTGACCATAATGCCGCCGCTCTGCCCGTCTGCGGAATCATAATTATCCGTAATCGCTATGAACCGCACCCCGTTCATGGGAAAGAATTTCTCAATGTAATACCCTGTGTCTATGGCGTTTCTTCCCAAGCGGGATAAATCCTTAGTCACGCAGCAGTTGATTTTTCCGCTCTCCATATCGGCAATCATGCGCTGAAACGCCGGTCTTTCAAAGGATTGTCCGCTCAGCCCGTTGTCGATATAGATTTCCCGGAGTTCGAGGTCGGGATGCCCGGCGATATACGAGCCGATAATGGCCTGCTGCGTTTCAATAGAATCGCCTTTTTGCTTTCTGTCAAGAACGGATAAGCGCCCATAAGCGCCCGCGTTAAACGCTTCTTTCCTGACGGCCTGCGGCGCAGCGGCTTCAATATGCGTGGCGGTTCCAATGTTTTTTCTGCTTTTACGAGCCATTTACGCCGCCTCCCTTCCGAACAGTTCAGCCGCGTTCTCATATTCAAATTGATAATTGAACGTGATTTCAAGCTCGGTCTTGCCGAGTACCCGTATGCTGTGAATCAGGTGGATTACCGTCCTCCGGTCGATGGCGTCAAGATTTTCAAACTTGGTAAAGTGTTCCATCCACTTCATACGCTCATGCCTGCATGACAAGACTGCCTCAATCTCGGTTTTCAGCCTTGCGTTCGCGGCGGCGAGATTATCGGCATCCACGGTGTACTTGGCTTTAAGCGATTTATGTTCGTCCTTGCTGAGATTGCCGTTCATCATGTTTTCGTAAAGACCGGCCTTGTACTCGCGGATTTGTTCAAGCCTGCGCTCGTTTTCGGCAAGCTGCGCCGTCAGGTTGTCCGCAAGCTCACGAGCAATGCGCGTCGCGTCAAGACCGGCTATCAGCGTGTCAAGCGACGCTATATTACCGATATGCGCCTTTACGTTGCCGAGTACGCAATCCGTCAGGTCGCGCTCTTTGACTAAAACAGAATCGGCGCAGCCGTTCTTTTTGCCGGTCGGACAGAAATAGTAGTAATACCCTGTGTCCTTATACTTAATCGTCTTGCGTGTCATGCGGTTTCCGCAGCATCCGCATATCAGTATGCCGGAAAAGAGGTATACCTTGTCGTTGTTGGGCGACGTGCGGGTATCCAGCCGCATAATCTTCTGCGCGAGGTCAAAATTGTGCTTCTGGATAATGGCCTCATGCGCGTTTTCTACAATATGCCATTCATCCTCCGGCTTTCTCAGCGGTTCCTTCAGCTTGTAATTCGGAGTGCCGCTTTTGCCCTGCACCAGCGTACCCGTATAGGTTTGGTCGTTCAGCATACGGATAACGGTGGTGGCAGACCATTTCGCGCCGGTTTTATCCGAAAAACCTTTTTTCGGGTGCGGAAGCCCACGGTCTTTCTTGTACTCAATGGGGGATAATACGCCGCGCTCGTTTAATATAACGGCGATCCGCGCCGCGCTGTACCCGTCTATCTTCATGCGGAAGATTTCACGGACGATACCGGCGGGGTAAGTGTCAACGACGAGCTTGTTGCGGTTGTTTTCGTCCTTTCTGTACCCGTAGACCGGGCAAGCGCCGGTGTATTCGCCGTTTTTGCGTTTCCCGCCCAGCGCCCACCGCGTCTTGACGGACGTGTCGCGGCAATGTTCCTCGTTCATAATGGACTTCACCGATACAAAAAGCCCGTCCGTGTCATCATTCAGCGTGTCGATGTTGTCGGTAATCGCTATGAAACGAACGCCGAACGCGGGGAAAATCCGTTGTAAATAACGCCCTGTTTCTATCCTCTCGCGGCCAAGCCTGGACAAATCTTTGGAAATTATGCAATTCGCCTCGCCGTCCTGAATGGCCTCCATCATTTTGTTAAACTGCGGCCTATCGAACACGATGCCCGAAACGCCGTCGTCCACAAACTCCCCGGCCACTTCGATTTCCGGGTGGTTTTTCAGCCAATCGTCAATCAACCTGCGTTGGTTGACAATGCTGTCGCTTTCGCCCTCCTTTTCGTCCGCGCTTGAAAGGCGGATATACTTGAACGCTGTGTATTTGATTTCCTGCATGGTGTTTGCCTCCTTTAATTTCCGATACTTTCCCGAAAATCAAAGGCTGCGGGGTTGCCGTGAATCCTTTTCCGATTATTATTCTACGGCAGCCCCTTTGGGAAAGTCGAGTTTGTCGTTTGATTGTTCACGTCGCCAATTCACGCAGGCAGTCCTCAAGGGGAACGCCGTTTTTCGGGTGTATGGCGGTAATATTGAAACCCGCGCATTTATAATGTTCATTGTCTTTAATCTGCCTGTTGTACTCGGCGTAGCGTTCTCTCTGCGGCAAATCTTTATCTACGCTGATTGTTGATATATCCACCAATTCGGCGGTGTTAGCCCTGTCAGGCATTATCATCCCTCCTAAAGCCGCGCCGCCTTGTACCATGTTGGTACAAAGCGGCGCGGAGGTTCGTTTTAAGGTTTCGCTATTTGAAAGTAGGCGGCGTCCTTGTTTTCGATAAAGAAGCCCTCCACTTCCCGCATATCAGAAGTAACAGGCGCGTCCGGCACGGCGTCAAGGGCGCAGTCGTTGTACGCGTTGCCGAAATAGGCGCGGATGTCGATTAGGGCGATACAGCCGGTGTCGGTTTCAATCCGTATCAAGCGCCCAGAGCCTTGTTTCAGCTTGATTTGCATTTCCGGCTTGATGACGAGTCCCTTATAATCGTCAAAGCTGTCATACAAGGTCTGCTCATACTCGCTGATGGGGTCAGGCACGGCGAAGGGCAGCCGGACGATGATGAGCATGGAAAGCGCGTCGCCGGGTATGTCTATGCCCTCCCATAACGCGCCTGCCGCGAACAACACGCCGTTGCCGCTCTGCTTGAAGCGTTCGATTTCACGGACGCCGCCCTTGTCGAGCCGGAACAGGGGGAACGGTATGCCGCGTTCCTCAAGATGCTCCCAAACCATGTCCATCGCCTTGTAGCTTGTGAACAGGACGGCGGCGTGACCGTGGGAAGCGAGTATAAGCTGCTCTATCTCGTTGGCGGCGGCAAAGATGTAGTCCCGGTTGCTCTGGTCGGGGTACGGCATATTTTCGCTGATGTATATCAAGGCGTTCTCGCGGTAGTTAAACGGCGACGGCTTGCTTGTTTCGGTTATCTTGTTGATACCGACACGATCTATGCCGAGCGTCCGCTTGATACGCGAGAAGTCGCCGCCCGCCGAGAGCGTTCCCGATGTAAGGACAGTCGGTATGCCTTTGCTCCAGAGGTCGTCATGCAGCCGTTCGTCAAGGTTTTTCGGGATGGCGCACAAGCGGTTTTCGTCGCCTTCCTGTTCAAACCAGCAGATATGCTCGCTATGACGGGCGAACACGGCGGCCTGCTCGCGTACTTGCTCCAGCTCCCACAATAATTGCGCCCTGCGCCCCGCGCCGTTCCCGGCGAGAGGTTCGGAGGTCAGAAGGTCGATAAGCCTGTCGGATATATCGCGTATGTTCCGCAGATGCCGCGCCGCGCCCTCGTCTATGACGGCGGGGAAGCGGTCGCGTTCCTCGTCGGTTTCATCTTCCGATATGTTTTCAGCCAGCCCGCGAAACAGGGCGTTGTTTTCGTCAAACAGCTTTTTCGCCGTCGCGTAAGCCAGCTTTTGCGCGTCCTCATGCTTAAAGGTCAGGCTCTTGGTCATGTCCTTGACTTCCCGCAGGGACGTACCGGACAGCTCCACGCCGTACATAGACCGCGCCGCCTGTAAAAACTTGTGCGCCTCGTCTATGACGATCATTTGATAATTCGGTATAAGCGCGTACTTCCCGTCGCGGCGGCGCAGGGTGTCGGCCAGCAGGTAGTTATGGTTGCATACCTGAATATCTATCTCCGGCGAACCGGCTTTTTCGCGGAATTGCAGATATGGGCAAGTGTTCCGGTGCGGGCAATTCCTGTCGCAGCGGTCAGGGACGGATATTTTCCGTTTGACTTGGGCGTTCAGCCCGTCGATCTCTGCCATGTCAATCGGCGCGAAAGGGTTAAGCAGAGCGGCGAGGATTCTTTTGGTTTCCGGGTTCTTCTCAAACGGGATATGCGTCCGCAGCTTGTGTTCGCATACATAGTGTTCGCGCCCCTTGCGGAGTACCACCGTCAGCGGCGTCTTGATAATCCCGTAGTCAAGAAGTATGTCGGAGAGTTCGGGGATATAATCCGTCACCAGCGCCTTTTGGAGCGCGATGCTCGACGTGGCTATCACAATCGGCATCTGCGCCATTTCCACATAGGGCGTCCCGGTGTAAAAGCTCATGTTCCAGTACCCGTTGAGCCTGCCGCGCTTGGCGAGAATTGCCGGTACAAGATACGCCAGCGTCTTGCCCGTCCCGACCTCGGCTTCCGCGAGGGAAACCATGCGGCGGTTTATCGCATCGAGGATGTGGTTGGCAAGTGATATTTGCTCTTTACGGATGGTGTAGCCATATTGCGGCAATGCTTCCTTAAATATGGCGGTCAGCATTTCGCGGCAGTTTTCGAGGGCGATTTTGTCCCCAAACGGCCTGTCGGCTTCATACCGGCCCGCGCCCGCGACGCCGGATAGCCGTATCTTTTCGACCATCGCTTCCACGCCTGACGTGGTGAGCGGCGTCGGGCGACGGCTTATGACCTCGCGTTTGCCGGTTTTGAGGTTGACAGCCGTGTAGATGTAGCTCCTGCCGGTGTCGCGCTCCATCAGGACGCAGCCGAACGCGGTCAGCAGCGGCACGGTGCTTTCTGTTACTGTTATTGGAATATCACGCGGCACGTTCCGGGATATTTCACGTTGGATTTTATTAGTCATGGTAAACGTATCCTTTCGCAATACTCGGCGGCTCTGTGGTGCGGGCAACGTGACGTTGCATCCAATGGCGTCTGCGGACGCAGGATGATAGATTACGTCCTCGTCTGCGACGTGCATTTTAGCGGCGACACGCTGCCCGCAATATCAGAACCGTCGAGAAGTTTAAGATTTTTGTTGTTTGAGTTTCTTGACGGTTGAACAAGTGTTGTTATGCCTTGCTCTGATTGGCGTCCTATTTATACTCCGCGCCCCGGACACATGGGGCAAACAACGGGCTGTGACTGTCACATCACACACGGAAGCTCCCACGGGCCTCCCGACCCGCACGACGCTTCCCCGAATCGCGCCTCCGCGCTATACGGCTCCAGTTTTCTTGGAGGAGTACCATTATCACCGTCATGCCGTTTATTTGCCCGGTCACACTCTCAGCGGAGCGGACGAAGGGGCGCTCGCGCCCATTACAGGCGGTCGTGGCGCACGGCACGGCGGTTATCGTACCCGGTGTTCCGATATGACCGGCGCGGCTGCCCCGGTGTTTTTCAAGGTGCGGGGTGAGAGTGTTTAGTCCTCTCATAAGGGGTCACGCTGAAAACGGGTCTTGTCCCGCTCTAATTTTTAATTTGTCAGCAAACTTTTCAGTTTGCCGAGGGTTTTGGTCTTGAGCCTGTCAACGCTTGACTTGGTTTTCCCTGTGATAGCGGCGTATTCGCGGATTGTCAGCCCGTCGAAAAACAGCGCATGGATAAGCGCCCGCTCGTCCGCTTCAAGCAAATCAAGGCATCGGCGCAACGCTTCGATTTCGATATTGTGCAGAACACCATCCTCCGGCGTCGGCGCGGACGAGGGAAATTCCCAATCCTCGTCAACGAGCTTGTCCAGCGAAACCTCGCGTTCCGGCAACACGACGGGAAGCCCGTCACCGTCCATTACCGCTTTGCCTTTCGCGTCTTTCAGGATGCGATCCCGTTTCAGGTCAAGCTCCATGTATTCCATCTTGCGGCCGGACGCGGCGTACTCCTTGTACAGTTCCTCGCCGACCTCCACGTCCTCGCCGTCCACCGTGATAACAAAGCGGAACGAGCCGTCCGCGTTCTCGTATTTCCTGTAGTTCCTGTCTTTTTGCCAGTTTTGCATTTGCCTTTCCTCCGTTCGATTTTTGAAATGGGTTCAAAATCGAAGGGGAAAGGCGGGGAGCGGCAACGCGGTCGCAAATCAAAAAAGGCTGCTGTTTGCATGGAAAGCTCCTTTCGGAGTTCCGACAAACGGCAACCTTTGTGCAAAAGAAAAAATCCGGCAAACAAGCAACAAAATGTTGCCGTTTGTCGGACTCGTAAACATTGTAACCGTCAGGGACGGTTATGCGGACTCGGTATGGGCGCGGAGCGCCTTGTGAAATGATACCTGTCCGCCTGTGTCAAGTTTTGATAAACGGTGGCCATGTCCCCCCGCACTACATCCGTTGGCGCGACGCCTCCATTTCAGGCGCTTTTTAGCAGATTCCGTGCCGGTGCGGGTTGGTCGCCTTTACAGGCGATGGCCGATCCATATATTCAGTTTTCAAGGGGTGTCACGCTTCGCCTACGCTGCCATGTAGATGATGCCCACCTCTTTCCGGCAGCTTTGGCACGGTATGGATTCGTGCCACCGTATCTTCTTCTTGCGCGGGTAGCAGATGAGTTCGAGTTTAGCCGTAACCTCCACCGTCTTGAAGTCCGCCCCGCAATGGGGGCATTTTACAATCCGCGTATCCACGGTCTTGTAATGCTTTTGCCGCCGAAACGCCACATGGGGCATTAGCTCCGGCACAACGCCGTAAACGAGTATGGCGCGCAGCTCATCCTCTTGGTTTTCCTCGGTCACTTCTAAGCGCGGGTCTATTTCAAGCCTCATTACGCAGTCTCCTTAATTTTTTGACGTTCGATATTTGACGTTCGGAGAAAACCGAACAGCGAGGGTAAAAAAATACCCGTACTATGGGGTTACATGAGCAACCCCATTTCGTTCAGCCGGATTTCCATTGCCTGTCGGGACACCGCGAACAGGTCGGCGAGAGCGGCGACGACGTTGTTGTCGGTGCGGTGACGGTAATACGCCATCTTGACCGTACCCTTCGGCATCAAGATATAGCTGCCCAGCCGGTTGGCCTGACGCTCGACCGCCGCGTTGGTTTCGGAGCTTCGGAGGGCTTTCTTGGTCATGGCCGCCGTTTCCCCAAGCTGCGTGAAATAGTTTTTGTCTATGACCCAATGAGAAAGCTCATGGGAGCAAGTGTAGTTGAAACGCCCGTCGCTCCGATTGTTGTACAGGCTGGCGTCGATGATGACCGTCCCGGCTTTGACGGGAACCAGCTTGTAGCCCTCGTTGTTTCTGCGCTCGTATATCGGTATCATGCAGTCCTCAAACACGGTTTCGCCCAAGATGCGCCCGTTTTTGCGGATATACTGAAACTCTATCGTCAGCCCGTACACCCTTTCCATAATGAGTTCCACAGGGATAGGCGCAGGCTCGTTCAGCAAATTGCGGTCATATTTCGATATGATCTGCCGTGCTATAACTTCTAACGCTTCATAGCGGTATTGGTGAAAATTCATCCGTTATCGTCCTCCTCCCGTTGGCTCCGTTTCTTCAGCTTTTCAATAAACTCTATCCACTCCTGATCGGTAGCGTCCACGTCCTTCGCCACGCGCAGCGCGATTTTGGCGTATTCGTTCGACGTGATATACTCCGGCAAGTCGCTGGGGATGGCGGTGTAGTTCTTCGATTGCGCCGCCAAGTCGTACATCCGCTCCTGTTCCTGCTTGTCTAATTTCAGGAAGCGGGCGAGGTTATCCAACACCTCTTTTTTGGGGGCGGCGTCGCGCCCCGTCTCGATGTTGCTCATGTGTACCACCGAGAGATTCAAAAGCTCCGCCATTTTGCGGAGCGAGATGTATGGGTCTGTTGCTACTCGCTTGTTTCTGATAAACGCGCCGAAGGTGTTTTCATCGCGCACCCCGCCACCACCGCCTTTCCAAGTGTTCGGAACAATCCGAACGCCTTGATGATAATTATAGCGGATGCGTTCACAGTTTACAAGTTGTTTTCTACATTTGCCGTAGAATTGTGCGTATTTGGACACGACATGAGGTTTTGGGAAGTGAAATCCTTGATATTGCGGGGTTTTCCCGCAACAAAACATTTTTGGCGTTCAAGCTGCCCGGTGCGATGCTTGGAAGATAATTATATCGAACGGGTTTTCTACATTCAAGCGTTTTTTCGCGTTCGCCGGGGAATTGCGCGTATATGGACACGACATGGCTTTTTTGAGGGACAAACTCCCGATTTGCAAGGGGTTCACGCCGCAAAAACTTTTCGGGCGTTCCGGCGCGTCAGGTGGTCTGCCCGGTTACGCGGCGGGCAAGGGCGAGGTATTCCGATACCGCGCTTTCGGGCGCGGTTATCGCTATCCTGCCGGCGAATGAGAATACCCATCCGAAGAAGGTAGGGCTGACCGATACATCCGCAACGGCGGCAAAATGCTTGTCGTCCAGTATTTTTGTTTCCACATCTTCCCCGAAGTGGTCTATCACGCTTTTCATCAAATCGTTTTCGCATCGGAGGGTGACTTTTTGGAGCGCGGAGCCGTCGTACATCTGGAACACCGATTTTGTGTACAGCGTAATGTCGAAGCCCTCCGGCTTGGGGACGGCGGGCGCGTCGGACATTTCCGGCTTGGCGATCCTGTCCACGCGGAAGGTAATGACCTTGCCGTGCTTGTCGGAATAACCGAGCGCGTAGTAGTTGTCGCTGTTCCAGAGCAGGGCGTAAGGGCTGAACGTGTAGGTATGCCGGTTGTGCTTAAACACTTTTTTCTTGTTCCGGTCATACTCGTAATATTTGAACGTGACTTGCTTACCCGCGTTGATCGCGTTATGGAGCAAGTCCACCGTGAGATATGTCCGCTCGTTTACCGTCTTGACGTGCTTGCCTACATATAGCTGGCGTTTGAGTTCACCCGCCTGATATGAGCTTACAAAGCCCGTGAGCTTCTCGGTCAGCGCGGCGCTCTTTTTCGGCGAGATAAAGTTGGACGCCTGCACAGCGTCTACCAGCAGCTTCAATTCCGGCAGTTCAAAGTGACGGTCGCCGATGAAATACTCGTAATGGTGTCCCGTGTTGCAGATAACGTCCGTACCGGCGTCTATAAGCTGCCGGATGTCCTCCGCAACGGTCTTGCGGCTTGCGGGGATGCTCTCGCTTTCAAGATAGCTGAGAATATCCGGCATGGTCGCGGGATGGTTTTCGTCGGTCTGCGTTTCGAGGAAGCGCTTGATGTATAGGATTCTGCTTTTCTTGTCAGCCATGTTGTTCACTTCCTCGTTTTTTTGTTCTTTACTACAAGTCTCGCCTTCGCTCTTGGTAAGTGAAACTTCTCTATCGACCGCTAAATACTTCATGCTCATACGACATCCCTATCCGCAAATACAAAACGGCGCATCATTGTGTCCGGTCTATTTTCCGTTTGCCGCTGTGACGCGCTGTTTTATTTTATGCTTTATATATCAACCCTTTTCTTTTCCTCGGTTTTGCGATAAAAACAATCGCGCCAATCAATACAATCAACAGAACGGCTATCACTATCGCATATCCCGCATCAAAGTCTGCTTGCGTAGCTGTTCCAACCATATTGCTCATGTCTGGCCTGTTCATTCCCTGCGAAGCGTTTGCGCTCCAGTCGGACATACCGCCCTGTGCGCCCGGAGGATTGCCTTGACCTCCGCCGAAGCCGCCACCCGGAAAACCACCCCTGCCGCCACCGGGGAAGCCGCCGCCCATACTTGTAAACATTTCGATTAGTTCCTCAGTCAGCCCAAGCTCCATGAGCGCTTCTTTTTGTTCATCGGTCAGATCGCCATCCGCTTCCATGATGATCTGCATTGCTTCCATCATCACATTCATGTCGGGCATATCACCGCCAAACATTCCTCCCATACCACCCGGCATCCCGCCAAAGCCGCCTTCGGGCATTTCAAAACCATCCGGCATACCCCGCATACCGCCGCCCATCATTGAGCCGAGTGCATTAAGGTTGATGCTCGAAGCGTCTACCAATAGTGAACTGTCGGCGCTTTGGCCGCTCGAAGTTGAGGGAATAGTACCGTCAAGCTGACCTCTGATGCTCTCTGCACGTAAACGCATAAGTTCAATAAATACAGGCAGGGACGCTTCGTATTGCTCATGTGTATGGTACGCATTTACATCAGTTTTGACGTACTCATTGATTTTCGCGTCTAACGACCTGATTGTATTTTCATACAGACCGCTTTCAAAATAACCTTCAACGATCTCGCGCAAATAGCCATAGTATGTTTGCCGATATTCGTCCACTTCCAACAACATATTTATCAACGGCCTATCCTCAATATGAACTCCGCTAACCGGCGTTGAGATCGGGAAATTGACTGTGCTTGACGCATTACCCGACATAAAGCCGCCGAACGCGAGGTTGTAGTCCCACGGTAAAATGGTTAGCTTACCGTTGCGCTCATAAATATAGTAGTTTTGAGCCATATTGGAAGAATAACTGTCGAGATTGACAACGACTGTATGCGCCGCTAAATATCGTAAAGTCGCATCAACGTCAATATACTTTTCCAAATCCGTCCCGGTGTTCAGGTTTTCTAAAGCCGTGACTACGCGCTGCTTGTCACTATCCGAAGGATTGAATATGGCATTATCGAAGATTGCGCTGTAACTGCTGATGTTATCATCAGTGTAAACAAGCGATCCACCACCCATTCCTCCAAAACCGCCCATCCCTCCAAAACCGCCACCGGACTGCATATCGCCAAAGCCTCTGCCGCCTTGACCTCTACCTCCGGGCATATTATCAGTAACATCTTCCCACATATTCTCAAAGTCACCGCGCATACCCATCCCGATTTTTACATTGTATAGCTGTCCTGCTGACGTGCCGTAAACACGATCTATAAAGGCTTTATCATACCGCTCCAGCGCGAGGCCGAAACCATAGTCCTCACCATTGACTGTTACTTTTGCGTAATTTGTCAGGGGAGTATCCACTCCGATAAAGTTCATAAGATCGTAGGCGATAATATCCTTCATATAAGTCGCGTCACCCATCATGTTGTTTACAGCAAATGTATCCAGCCCATGAAAAGTCTGTCCCTTTACAAACTTGTTCGCCTTAAATTGAAGGCTGTATCTGCTGTCATCCGATCCCATGCCCGCAGTCGATAGGCTGGAGTTTCCCTTTGTCCTTATACCAATACCGCTGAACCGTTCGCCGTTTATAATCACATCTGCGGTAAGCCATTCCTTCGCAAGCGGACTGTCAATCATGGCTCGATGCCAATCTTCGGCATCCACTTGAATGTCAATCGTCATAACCTCGTCCCCAAACATTCTTCTTTGATATTCGGTGACTTTTGTGGTATCAAAAACACTCGCGGCATAAACAATGAATCCGCAGAAAAGCAGACAAGCGCATACCAACACGGCTACAATTTTTGTCAAATGTTTACTCGCAATCATATTTTGCGCCTCCTTTCACGGCAATCGTGCATCACATATAATAATCGCCGTTGTAGGAAACCAATGTCGCGTTGTGAACGCCCTTGATAGCCAGCAACGCATTGACAAACTGTGAGGACGATTCTTTCAGCCGAACCTCGATGGTCAGTTCCACACCATCTTTAGATACGCTTTTTGCCTTGATTACATTTTTCTTGGTATGGCTATTAAGTAGAGAAAGCGATTGAGTTTCCGCGCTATCACCGTCGCAACTGATAACAACAACATAAGGTGTATCGCTTGTCTTGCGGTTGACGAAAATAAACAGGATAATGCCAATAAGCACACAACCTATAATCGCCATAGGAATCAGTCCCGCTCCTACGATGATTCCCGCTGTAATAGACCAAAACAGATATACGAGGTCAAGGGGTTCTTTTACAACGGTTCTGAAACGGACGATGGATAGTGCCCCGACCATTCCGAGGGAAACTATCAGATTTGTGGATACCGTTAGAATGACGAGCGTGGTAATCATGTTCATCGCAATGAGCGATACGCCGAAGGATGACGAGTGCATTACGCCTTTGAATGTCTTTGAATAAACAAAGAAGATAAACAAACCAAGTGCAAAGGAAATGATCAGCGCCGCAAGTATGTCGGGTATGGAAAAGGACGCCGCCCTGTCCAAGAAGTTGAAATTGAATAATTGTTCTAAGTTCATGATTGAATCCTCCTAAGTTTTATACGAGTCTTGCCACAACGTATTTGGAAAACTCGGTTTGATTTCGCCAGCCGATTTGCAAGCAATTTCGGATGAAGTCCGGCATGAAGCCATCGTACTTGATTTCCATGATGATTGCGTTAGCCGCCGGAATGGTCGTTAGGTTTGGTTTTAGGAAGCCGGTCACGTTGTTCGATGTTTTGATGCGGGTATCGAAAGTGATCCGCACATTGCCCGCGTGGTAAACATAGGCTTCCCGGTGGTACTCTACGATGTTTCTTGGCCGTAGGTGTTGGTAATGGATTTTCGTGTAGAGTTCCATCAGCAACGGTATGTCAGGCTGTTTCAAACAATCATACTCTCCCGCCAGCAATGCCTCGCATTGTTCCGCTGTGATTGCCGCGCTTTCCTTGTAAGCCATCCGATTAGCCTTGCTCTTTCGTTCGAGCCGAATAAAAGATGTGTCGCCGTTGTAGAGCCGAAGCCTGAATTTTTCCCGTCTGCTCTGCCCGGACAGTTTATCAACCACAGCTTTATCCGAGTAATTATCAAAATAAAGGCTACGAATTATATACCCGCCATCGGTTCCAGCGTTCTTGTCCGGCCTTGCCACGGCGCGTAATTTTGCGCGTATCTGTGCGTAGTCCGAAACGTCGATGTAGTGCTTTAATTCGTGTCTGCCGTTCATATTCTCACCACACTTCCTGAATTGTTGTATTGTCTTGAAAAGATAAACACATCTTGTAGGTTGCTTGAAATTTGTGTGGAATCACACAAATTTCTTTACTCTAATAATCTGACTAAAAGCTGATTATTTTTTCGCTTCACTTTCGCATCCGTATACCCGGCAACCTCGCACCCTCGCTTGATAAAAAGGGCTTTTGTTTCCTCTGCGCTTTTTTTCGTTCCACCGCCAGCGGAAACCATAATGAGTTCTATCTTTTTTCCCGTTGGTATACTCTCGATCACGTTATTGATCGCAGGTACAGGGCGGCCTGCCCACACAGGCGACATGATGATTATTTTTTCGTAATCATCAAGCCGTGATTGTATCGTCCGTATATCCGATTTCATGCGTTTTGTTGAGTAGCGGATGCTGGCAAACATGGACAGTTTTTTACATCCAATATTTCCTCAATATCAGCTCCAAGCTCTTTTGCCCTTTGGTTAGCAAGGGCTTTTGTGTTTCCCGAACGGGAATAAAACAGTATGACGGTTTTCAATTTTATTCCTCCTTGTATTATGATGCCTGCTCAAATTGGCTGTTATAGAGTTCCGCATAGAACCCGCCCTGCTCAAGAAGCTCCGCATGGCTCCCGCCCTCGACCACATCGCCGTCCCGCATAACGAGGATCATATCTGCGTTCTTGATGGTGGAAAGCCTGTGGGCGATGACAAAAGAGGTTCTGCCTTGCGTCAGCTTATCCATTGCCTCTTGCACAATCCGCTCCGTGCGGGTATCAACCGAGCTTGTCGCTTCGTCCAGTATCAAGAGCGGAGCGTTTTGAATCATGGCGCGGGCGATGGTGAGAAGCTGCCTTTGCCCCGCCGACACGTTGGCGTTGTCGCCGAGTACGGTATCGTACCCTTTTGGCAACGTCCGAATGAAGTGGTGTAGCCCGACC
>Ga0099364_10006249_pt1 | contig 17412 bp, 8 predicted proteins | sample TergutTh196P3_FD_73070 | JGI IMG/M metagenome (GOLD analysis project Ga0099364, IMG submission 73070) | Microcerotermes parvus P3 segment gut microbial communities from Pointe-Noire, Republic of the Congo - Th196 P3 | ecosystem: Host-associated > Arthropoda: Insects > Digestive system > Gut ...
TACTCGAAATGACCTATCCCGACCCGATAACTGGTCGTCCTGTGTCAACGTACTCGAACGAGTTTTGGGTGCCGGGACCGCAACCGGATTATTCCCCCAAAAATTCGAATCTCGACGAGTTCTGGAACGACTTCGGATGGAACGGCATACGCAGCATCGATGAACTGTTTTTGACGATTTAGACGGAAACTTGTCTTTCCTTGCGCCCTTTGCGGTTAAAAAACGGTTAAAAAAGAATGGAACCGCAAAGAACGCAAAGTACAATCTTCATGCCGTTTACAGCATAGACTTGGTGCGGTACTCCCCCTGCCTTGACGCAGAATCCGCTATACTGTATCCTCATTTTACGCCGTCATTGCGTTCGCCTCGATTCTGCATGAAACAAATACTCTTCCTTCTATTTGCCGCCTTCACCAGCACTTCGCTTTACGCTGAAGAATGGAAAATGAACGATGGTCGCCTCTGGTCACGTGAGAATAGAGCGGCAACACTTTCAAAAGAGGGTGACGTGTACACGGTTGTCCACACCGGCATCAATGACTGGGCACTTAGCGAAGGAACCCGCATCCCCGTTGTGCCGGGCGAAGTCTTTGAACTCAAAATTGATGCCGCTGTTACAGGAACCGGTCGCGCCGAAATCTCCGTTGTTACCCGTGACGGAAATGGTGAAACCATTGCATGGACTTATGGACGAAAAGCGTTTGAACAGGCAGACACGCTCAACCCTGTGATAACGCAGTTCGCCGTTCCGCGCGGTGCGGCAACCATTGAACCCCGAATTGTCGGTTACGGTCAGGCGACGGTTCGCGTTGCCCATTTCACGGCGCGACGAAGCGGCGCACTCAATCTCGGTATTCCCGGTAACAACAAGATTGTCAAGGAAAACCAATTTCTGAAAGTCGAATTTTCTGATGATGCCTTTTCTGTAATGGACAAACGCACCGGACGAATCTGGTATAGCACGACCGGGTTGGAAGCATTCGCAATGGGACTCGTTGAAAACGGGAAATTTGGCATCCACCGAATGGAAACGCTTCAAAATTATAAAATCGCCGTCGCGTTGGAATCCGATGCCCCGGAGTTCACGATCCGAATTGAAGCGGAGGGTCTGATGGACGGCAACCTTGCCTTTCCGCTGGCGTTTGGATCGAAACTGGGCGACCGGCTTATCATTCCGCTCAACGAAGGTATCGGCTTTCCGGTCGAAGAGCAAAACATCGGAGTCAGCCGCCTTTATGCCTACGGCGGACATGGAATCTGTATGGCATTCTGGGGACACGTCGAAGACGCAACCGGTGCCGGAATGGTTGCCATCCTTGAAACGCCGGACGATGCTGCTATTGAAATTGTTACGGACAGGAATAACCTGCTCCAAGTTAATGCCTCGTGGGAACCGTCGATGAAGGAGTTCCGCTATCCGCGACAGTTACGCTATGTTTTTTTCGACGAAGGGGGGTACGTCGCTGTTTGCAAACGGTATCGGCAATATGCCAAAGATACAGGGTTGTTTGTGCCGTTCACCGAAAAGGTCAAACGCAATCCAAACATCGACAAACTGCTCGGTGCTGCAAATATATGGTGTTGGGATTGGAATTGGCAAGATAACGAACTCGACTGGCGAAGCGGCAAAGTCGGACTCGTCAAAGAAATGCAAAGTTTCGGTATGACGCGCATCCTTTGGAGCGGCGGCGGTACAGCAGAAGAACTTGCCGCGATGAATGAACTTGACGGCGTGTTGACCAGCCGTTACGATATTTATCAGGACATTATGGATCCGGCGCGATTCGACGAAGTCAGTTACGTTCATGGCGATTGGACGACTGCTGCATGGCCTCACGATATCAACTGGATCAGTCCCGACGGTACTTGGCGGAAAGGTTGGGAAGTCGATCAAAAAGACCGGTCGTTGCCGCGTATTCCCTGTGCCGTCATCTGCGATGCCACGGCGGTGCCGTATGCAAGAGAGCGCATCACGAAGGAACTCGAAACGAAACCGTTCACTGCCCGATTCATCGACACGACGGTTGCCGCTCCGTGGTTTGAATGTTACCATCCCGATCATCCGATGACGCGAAGCGATAGCCGAAAGCATAAGATGGAACTGCTGAAACTGATCGGCGATCTCGGTCTGGTTTGCGGCAGTGAGACAGGACACGATGCGTCGGTGCCGTATTGCGATTATTTTGAAGGAATGTTGAGTCTTGGTCCCTATCGGGTTCATGAGTCAGGACGGAATATGATTCAGATTATCGACGAGGTGCCTCCGCAGATCGAACGGTTCCAAGTCAATCCGGCACTGCGGCTGCCGCTTTGGGAGTTGGTCTATCACGATTGCGTGGTCGCTCAATGGTATTGGGGAGACTATAACAACAAGTTGCCGGCGGTCTGGCACAAGCGGGATTTGTTCAATGCCCTGTATGGTACGCCGCCGATGTATATGTTCACCCGGAGAAACTGGAACGAAAACAAAGATAAATTCGTGGAAAGTTACAAAACTGCCGCAACCGTTGCACGGGCAACGGCATATACCGAGATGACTGACCATAAAATCCTTTCGCCGGATCGCTTGGTACAGCAGACGGAATTTTATCACAACGGGCAGCATACTACGGTTACGGTGAATTTCGGCGAACAGCCCTTTACCCTGCCGGACGGCATGGTTTTAGGGGGACTCGATTGGACGATGCGCCAGGTTGATCTTGAAAATGGCATGAATGGAACGTTGCGGTGAAAAGATTTAACCGCAAAGAGTCAATCACTCTTGACGTATTGGCGGAAAATTGTTACTTTGCCGGCATGCCGTTGCACAAGTCCTATTTACCCCCCCCCTCCCCCAGTTTACCTAGCCTCTCCATATTAACGTGCGGAGAAGACATTCTATGGCGCAACCTCTATCCTCTGGCACTGGGCATGATGGCGTTGCCCTTTTGGTGCCTTCTTGTGGCTGTTTTTGGTTTCGTCGTTTGGATTCCGATGACGAAGTATCACCTCCTCGTGGCATTTGCACTCACGCTGGGGACGATAGCATGGGGCTGTCAGTGGGACAGGAAGAAAAGCATTAAGCAAGGACTTATCTTTACGGCAATGACGCTGCTGTGTGCGGGTTATGCGTCTTTGTTTTTTGATGGAGGATACCCTGACAGCCTTATCTATCACAAACCGGCGGTGATTGAAATGAAAAATGGCTGGAATCCTATATGGGAATACAATTCTGAAAGGGATCAAGAATCTCATTCCCTTGAAGCCCCGTTTGCTTTTGAAGACCTTTTTGCTTTGGATCGGTACTGGTATTGGTCAAAACATTTCCCAAAATCAGACTGGTACATCTATTCCGTTTTTTATGCCTTTTCAGGGAATCTGGATTTGGGCGGCTTATCACGATTGTTCTATATTGCCGTAACCTTTGTAACCGTTTTTGCGGCAATTATGGTACTCTTCCATTTGCCCGGCTATCAGTGCTTTTTTCTATCGCTTGTGGCGATGTTGAATCCTTGGGCAACCGGGCATTGCTTTCAGGGCTATCTTGATGGTGCATTGGGCACTTGTCTCACGATACTCTTTTTCACATTCGCCGCCTACCTCAAAAGTAAGGACAAACGTTTTTTGCCCTTTGTTGTTGCGAGTATTGTGATTGCCACGAACCTTAAATTTACTGGTGTGGTTTATGTCGCTGTTTTTCTGGTTTGCATGTTGATTCCAAGTGCGGCAAATTTTTTAACCGCAAAGAACGCAGAGAAGCGCAAAGGACGCAAGGAATTTGATAAGACACTAACCGGTTCGCTGGTGCTTGCAACGGTGTTGGCATTGATTACCGGTATCAATCCCTACCTGCATCATCTTTATTATCATTATACCCCCTTTTATCCGTTGCATACTGTCAGAAAAATTGACAAGACGGAGACAATGCATGTTTTACAGGAATCGAGGACATGCCTACAGATGTGGAAAGAATTTAACGTGGGAGATGCCAATAAATGGCAACAATTTTTCTTTGAGTATCTCAATACAAGCGACTTCCACCCGTCAAGACCAGATGATTGGATAGGGAAACCATTAGGCGTTCACACCATAACGGTCAATAAGGTTCCCTTTGGACGCTATACTGACTTTCATGCCTATCTTGACCATGATTTCGGCTGCTTATTTATGGCGGCGATGTGGTTTTCTCTTCTCATGATGCCGTTCATCCGCCGTAAAGAACACTGGATTCTTCTCCTTGCTGTTTGGGCAACTATATGGGTGCAACCTCACATTTGGATGGCTCGTTATATTCCGCACCTTTGGCTGATTCCTGTTATTGTTTCTTGTTCTTTGTTATCTCAATTCAATGAAGTGCCAACATACCGACGGCGGTTTATGATTATTGTCGGCGCAGTGTTACTTTGTATGCTTGTGAGTGCCAAGCCATTTGTCGAACACATCACGCCGAGAGTGAAAGAGCGGGCGGGTCCCATCGCCTATTTCATGCAGAATGAACCCGAGGCACTGCTTTTTGATATGGCAAATGCCACCCCTTTACCACTGTTAGTATGGCAATATAGTGCTCAAACCTATATTTTGGACTTGCTCCCAAACACTTCGTTTGAACAAGCGGACAGAATGGATGACCATCTTGCTGATGTTGATCCTGCAGCACTCTCATCTCACGAAGCATGGATCAGCGAATTATTGTCGCAAATGCCCTATTCGACCGGAGCCAGACAACGGCAATTAGTTGTGTTTTTGGGTTGCTGTCCCGTCTATCTCGTGGCGAACAATCAGAGCGAATTCGAGCGATTGTCAAGCATCGAAGAACCCTCACGTACAGAAATGGTACAGGCAATCCTATACCTGCGCTGGCAACAGTTTAAGCGGACGTGGGGGAGGGAGTGATCTATTGCGCCCTTTGCGCTTCTTTGCGTCTTTTCGGTTTAAAAAACTAAACCATCTATTCCAGAAACGGATTCACCCAATCGCCCCAGTTATCGAGATACTGCCGGTAGATCGGGAGCGTTTCGCTCTGTTGTTCAATCCAAACTCTTGTGCTTTTGACGATCTGCTGCTCGTCGTCCAGCGGTAACTTGCCGACGAGCACCATTGTCCTCAGGAAGACAAAATAGGTGTCCAGCACATCGCACCGGCAATAATCGTTAATTTCCGGGAGCCTGCCTTCATTGAACATATCTTGCACTTTATCCCCTCGTGTATCCATTTTTCCCGGTTTGCCGAGCAGAGAGGCGGCAAGGCTTAATCCGCCGTTGAACCGTGTCGCGCCGTTGTTTGTCAGAATATCGAGCAGGTCAATGTGAACCTTCGTGTTGTACCGGTAGCGCGGCTGTTCGTACATTTTGGTCTCCATCGCAAACCATTGCGGGAGGGAAACACCGTAGCGGAACGCCGCCAATTCCAGCATCGGAATATCGAAGCCGCGTCCATTGAAACTGACAAGCGTCGGAAAATTGTTTTTCGGGTGCGACCAGCCGCGCCAGAAAAGGCGGCAAATTTCATGAGGGCGGAATAGCGGTTCATCGAGGACGACCAGGTCGAGCAGCGAAAAATCTTTCGCGACTTTAGCGACGGCAATAGAAACCGGAATTTGGAATGTGTAAGGGATGAAATCGGAGTTGGTTTTTTCCATCAGTTCCTCACGGTATGCCTGAACGGCTTCGTTCTCTGGAACATCACCGGAAAAGTGAACTTTGGAAACGAGTTTGGGATCAGCAACGCTTTCAATATCGAAAACAAAATAGGCGGGTGATTCGGACATGGAGGATACTATACCATAAATGGTAGGAAATGGTACTTTGCGATTCAATTTTTTAACCGCAAAGGGCGCAAAGTTTTCGCAAGGGACGCAAAGGGAAGGACGCAGTTGTGCAGCCGCTTATGGATTGAGGGATTGTGCCACGTCGGTGCGATAGGCGACCACTGCCGGCAGATAGCCGACGATGGATGCCAGCAAAATTAAGCCGGGGATTAAAATTAACTCCGCCGCCTGGAAATGCCAGGGATTGACCACCACCATGACCGCACCGGCAATGATAGGAGCAACGGCGGCAATCAAACCATGTCCGATGACCATTCCGATCACACCGCCGCCGAGCGACAGGAGAATTGATTCCAGTAAAATAATCAACATTACCGTCCCGCGGCTGGCTCCCAATGCCCGCATGATCGCAATTTCCTGCCGGCGTTCGTTCATCGAATTGTAAATACTCACCATCATCCCAATAGCCGCCACGATAATGACCATCACCGCAAAAATGACAAGGACAATTTGAATCTGTCCGACAATCGTGCGAAACAGCCGGTCGATTTCATAGGTCGGACTCGCCACCTGCACATCCAGTTCCGCAACAAGGCGGTTACCCAGCGACATCGTGAATATGTCCCCCCCCACCGTTGTCAATTCGGGAGCAATGTGAACGACCTGCATGCCTCTGTCGTCTTCTCCGATGATGGGCGGAACATCTTTGTCTTGCAGCAGAACCAAAATGGCGGAAATCCGCTGATCACCGCGCCGGGGATTCAAAACCCGTTCCGTAGCAGACTCCGGTGTGTGATTATTCATCACGAAGAAACCTTCCATGTGGATAAAAATCGCCTGATCATTCGGCGTGCCCGTCGGGTTGAGAATTCCGACAACGGTAAACATGTCCGGCTCTGGAAAATGAGCGGAGGGAACATGTACCGAATTGGAGGCTTTGAACCGGTCGCCGACTTTTAAGCCTGTTTTTTGGGCAGCGGTATAACCCAACACGGCTTCAAAATCGCCGTCCGCACCCATGTTCCGTCCTCCGGTGCGGAACGAGTAGTGCTCCGTATCAAGATACCGCAGTTCTGTAAAAAAACTGGGGGTGGTCGCAATCACCTGCATTCCCTCAACGCGGTCGGCAATCGCAATCGGAATTGCCGTCTTGACATCAGAAGAGAAGGAGCCGGACTCAATTCGTTGGAAGTATTCATAAGGAATCGTATCACTCAAATGATTGGAATAAAAGACGGCACCGAGGACAATTTCGAGCGGAGAACCTTTCGGCGGTCCGACAACGAAATCATAACCCTGAGCACTCCGCTTGAATGTTTGGTCCAGCACGCCGTAGATGACAATCACGGCAACGACGAGCGCAACACCGAGTCCCATCGAAAACGCCGTCAACCCGGACGCTAACGAGCGGTGCTGAATACTGCGCCAAGCAATTTTCCAAAGCGGCATGGAATGAGGGACGGAAAACGATTAAATGCGGTGCTTTGTATTATACACGGAGTCCGTTCTGCTGTAAACAGGGAGAAGAGGGCATTATAACACCATAACACCCGCCAGATGTGGACACACCCTGTTTACGGCATACCACTCTTCCCGCCCTTTACATTCGCCGGTCTTCGGATAGAATGTAGGGGGTCGGAAACAACTTACTTTGCAGAATCAAATGTCGAAACCACAACATCGGAAAAAGAAGGCGAATCATGGCAAACGTCCCGCCAATTCCAAAGCGCGCAAAACCAAACGCCAACAGGTGAAGACCTAGTACACCGTGTCTCAAATGACATAGATCATGTGTCTCACGAAGGCACGAAGGACACAAAGGATTTACGGCGGTTGAGGCTTTTTGTGCCCTTGTGCAAGGCTTACAGCATGAGATGCAGGTGATCTATGCTGCCTGACTATGCGCTGCCTAACTATGCAGTCTAACCGTACTGTTTAAGAAATGATGTAGTGCCGCTCACGCCGTTTCCAGCATACTTTCCTCTAATCCCGGCAAACAATCACGCATGATTACCCTTCGAGGCGTTGCGGTTCACAATTTGAAAAACATTGACCTCGACCTGCCGGCGGGAAAACTGATTGTCTTTTGCGGACGGAGCGGGAGTGGAAAGAGTTCACTTGCCCTCGATACTCTCTATGCCGAAGGGCAGCGGCGGTATATTGAAACGTTTTCACCGGCAATGCGGCAATTTCTCGAAAAGGCGGAAAAGCCCCAAGCCGAACGGCTCGAAGGAATTCCCCCAGCCATTGCGGTGGCTTCCTTGCCCCGAAAGATGGCTTCGATGACCGTCGGTGATGCCACTGAGTTGAGTGATTATCTGGCAATGCTCTTTGCCAACACGGGACATGTTTTTTGCCCGGTCTGTTCGCGTCCTATCATGGCGGACACGCCGCAAACTGTTTGGCAGCAGTTGAAGGATACCGTTAATAAAGGGGGAAGAGTGCAAATAGCCTTTGCGCCCCCTTTGGAAGAAACGCCGGCGGAGTTTGCCGACATCTGGAAAGAGCAGGGATTTTTACGCGGATGTTATTGTGGAGACGCGATGAAAGACGGCTTGGGAGACGGCGGACTGCAGACGGCAGACGGCAGATTATTGAATTCCGGCGGCGCAGTTGCCGGCTCTCTGCTGCCGTCTGCGGTCTGCCGTCTGCAGTCTTTCCACTTAGACGAATCCCTTCCTGACGAACTCTATCGACCGGGCTTACTTCTCATCGTGGACCGCCTTGTCTTTGACCCTGCCGAAGAGGAACGATTTATTGAATCATTGGAAACCGCATTTGATTACGGTGAAGGAAAATGTTTTCTCTTGTTGGAACATAACGCCCCTCACCCCAACTCTTTCCCAAAGGAAGAGGGGACGAGGGTGTTGCCCTTTTCCCGGACGCTTTCGTGTGAATACTGTGATATTCATGTTCCGCCGCTAACACCGAAATTATTCCGCACAGATTGGATTAACCATATCCATCTCCATGCCGATGTGAATTCACCCACGATGAGCGATTTGATGCGGCGGACGGTGGCGGAACTGATTGTTTTTTTTCGACAGGAGGGACCGGATTGTGTACCGTAAATGGCATGAAATTGCCCCTTGCGCTCCGTGCGGTTATTTTTTTAACCGCAAAGACGCAAAGAAGCGCAAGGTTCGCAAAGTGCCATTTCATTCTGTGTTCGGTATTGTTGCGCAACCTTCCGGTTGCGGCTCTGATACCGGTTCCGTTGCCTTCCTACATGCACAGCGTTTCACGCCATCCACGCACGACATCGCTATCCAAATGAAAAACGTCAGCCAAGCGGCATACACTAATTCGGCAGGAAAACCATTGGTGAAACTGCCCAGCAAGGACGAGGCGACCGGATTGACAATCCCCAACGCCAGCAAACAGACCGCAGCAAACGCAATACCCGCCAAACGTTGATGCCAGCGAAGGAACGTTAATCCTATCGCGTAGGCGACAAACCCGAAGAAGATGACACCGTAAAACGTCGATTGTTTCGCCGTCGAAACTTTAAGGATCGCATCGCCGCTGCTACCCGGCTGCAATGTCGAGAAGAGATACGCCTGCCCCTCCACCGCAAACGGGCGATTCGACGAACCATGCGCTCCCGTGATACTCGTCATTTGATTTATCAATTGCTCGACCGAAGGAGTGTTCACCGCCGTCATCCGTTGGAAATTCATAAACGACCAATTCGCTACCATATCGAACAGCGGTGTCCACGTTCCCCGATACTTCCGCAACACCCGGTCATTCGGCACATACACCGCAATGAACATCTCTTGCACTGCCGGTTCCGTCGGGAAAGTCGGCAGCAATATCTGTCCCTTTTCAAGCGGCTGCGAATACCGCAGTTCTAAAAGGAACGACTGGTCAGGATTCGTCTGCGTCAACGGAATATAATGCAGTGCCGTATCGCCGCCGGAATCTCTTTCCAAGGTTACCGTGTTGCCGTTGATCGCCGGGGCAAGATCAAACGCCGCACCTTCCGGCATTGCAATCGTTAACCGCTGTTGAACGCTTTTGATTTGGTACAACGCCTGCACCGAAAGGGTGGTCGAGTTATTGACCATCACCGCTCTAATGAGTCCCGATTCGATGCTGGTTCGTTTGACTTCTTCCAATTCGTATCGGGTCGCAATCAGGTTTAGCGTCCAGTTATCAAAAAATTCAAACGCCGCCGCCGCATTTTCGACTCTGTCCGCTTCGGGAATGTCTCTGCTCGGATCGACTGGTCGAATCCCTGTATTTTCCGGGGAATCGCCGAGGTCAATCGTTTGCGCTTTCGTGATGACGATGTGTCCATACGACCGGTCCACTTCACGAGGGATCAATCGCGGAACGCCAATCGGAAGACTTTTGCCAACGGTCAGTTGACTCAATTCGTCTTCCCAATAGAGTTCAAACATTCCGTTACCGCTCCATTCACTGCCTCTGGAAAACGCCCAAGCGACGTAACCGTCCTCAACATCGTCCGGTTGCGGTGCCAAAATTGCGTCCCGAATCCCCTGCGATTGCGACTGATTGCGAAGCCGAGAGGAAACATCCGCCGGAACATCGACGCGAAGCGATCTCACGCCGCTGTATTGAATATCGTAATGGAATCGGCTTGTGTATTTCGCAACGCCGTCTTCGATCTGTACCAGTTGGAATTGCCGAATCGTGATGTAGGGCTTGCGCCGTTCAACTTGGATGTCAAGCGCGGCGTTTTCTTGTCCGAAGACGAAACCGAGTTGACTGACAGAAGTTGCCTGAAAACTTCCCTGCCATTCACTTTGCAGTTGATCCACCGGGATATTTTGCATACCGGAAAGATCAACTTTATTGATGCGTAAGTAATCAGCCGTACTGAATACCGCTTTGGCATCTCGGCGGATAACAAAATCTTTCGCGACCACCGGCAAGGGAATGTTAAAATCTACTGCATTGCCGGTCGGCGATTTCAAGTCGGCATTGTCGAATTCCTTCCTCAAAGAAAGTCCCAGTCCGACCTTTCCTATCGCCTTCGCTGTCAAGTCAACGGTCAACCGTTTCATTGTTGGATCATCGGGAATATCGCTGACATGCCGGGCATTGACTGTTACCGCCCCAGCATCTTCTATTTGACGACCGGTAACATTAAGTATGTTGAATCCGTCAGGAATGTCGAGCAATAGTTGGAACACCCCCGCCCTTTCTATTGTGAAAACGGTTTGCATACTTATCCCCACATGGTTGGCACTGAGTAATGCCATTATCTGCGACTCGGACGTAATCTGCGGCTGCACTTTTTCGACCGAAAGCGTAAGGTTATACGAAGCCGAGGCAAGCCGATAGGCATACATCCAGCCGGTTCCCCGCATCGCTTGCGGCAACTCCGCCGTGTCCATCTGCATGAGTCCGACCGTTCTCGTTGCGTCGGTCGTCAGAGTGTCGGAAACGTTGATGCCCAGCACGCCCTGCTGTCTGCCTGCTCCGACCGCCTTGATAAGAGGGATTTCGACCGACTTGTCGTCAGTGTCGATCAGTTTTTCCAGTCCGATGATGATCCGCTGCCGCTCACTTGCCGGTTGAAAGAGTTCGACTTGAATCGTTTGCGTCTCTTCTCCTTGGTTGACCGACCAAGTCCGCACATTCGGATCGAAAATCGACAGCACCTTTTGGTCATTCGGAACTTCAATCGCAAGCCGCTCGATCTGCGCCCTGCTGATGGTATAGTCGAGGATGCCCTGTGTTCGGAGCACTCCTTCGTCCAGTGTAACCCGCTGTTCGAGTTGCACGCTTGTCAGTGATTCCAAGCCGGTCGCTCCTTCCGCTTTGGGAGTCCAACCGATTCGTACCATCGGTGCAGGTCCGACGAAGGCGAGTACCTTCGTGCCGGTGTCGCCGTCGGGTTCTTCACTGGCAGCGATCAGGGGAAAGAAGTCAACTTTCACGCCCGACTCCGGGATTGACACGACCCAGCGGCTGATGGGCGTTTGCGGCACTTCAAAGGAAACACCATTGCGACCGGGTGCTTTTTCGATAGTCTTGGCGTATTTCAATAGGACTTCGACCGCGCCCGGCTTTTCCGCTTCGAGGAGCAGTTTGTAACCCTGTTGCGGATCGCCTTGCAATCTGGCGGGAGACGTAACAGATGCGGGAATTGTTCCTAATTGTATTGCACTTGAACCTGTGAGTCCAGGTGGTGGGCTAGGGACTCCCCGTCCAAAGTGAGTAATGGTCGCTTCCGTAATCGCAACGTCATTGAGCCGGAGGGGGATTTCGTGCCAACCTTCTTTGAGCAGGTCGATTTTTAGTTTTGCGGTAACTTTGACGATGTCGTCGGCGACTTGGGCTTCGTGGACAGTTTCCGAAATGATGAACGGCACCGGCACGGCTTTCGGTTCGTCTTCAGGCTTGGGTTTTGCTTGTGCCTTTTCCCAGAGTTCCCGAAACTCTTCGTAGGGAAGAAAGATGCCTCGTCCCTCTTTCTCAAAGGTTTCGCGGAGTCTTTCGAAGGGAAGATAGACGGTTTGTTCCCGAATGATGATGGTTGCGTCGTCGGCTTTGGTTTCGGTAACGGCGGCTTCAATGGCGGCGGGTTCCGTAGCGGCGTTTTCTTCTTGTGCGAAAACGGCAGAGGCGGACGTGAGGGCGATCAAGAGGGCAAGTATTACTTGTCTTAAATGGAAACCATTATTCTTTGCGCCCTTTGCGGTTAAAAAAAAGGATTTAATTGACATAGATGACCCCTTCTATTTTTCGTGAGCGGAACTTTCGGGCAGAACGGAATTGTCAACCCAGTTTTTCCATTGTACCAGAAATACTGCTATGCTGTAAACGGCATGAAATTGTCCTTTGCGTCCTCTGCGGTTCTTTGCGTCTTTGCGATTAAATTCTCTTTTTTTTAACCGCAAAGACGCAAAGTTTTCGCAAAGGACGCAAAAAAATGTATTTTTAGAGGTTATTCCCAAAAGCCGGAATGAAGTGCAACGAAATGGCGGCACAATCCGCCGGTACTCCGGCTCTTTGGCGGACGTGTTCATCTAATCACCGCCGTTCGGCGTTGCCGCCGATTTAAGGAACTCCGGTATAACATCCTCCAGCAACATTGTCCGCACACTCCCATCCAGATAGCCTGTGTGCAAATAGATGCGCCCTCTCCAGTACTTGTGGTAACTCCCAATCCGCTTTCCTTGACCGAGTTCCTCCAACGTAATATCTGCTGTCGGATCCATCCAGCAAAACGGCTCTTTGACCTTTATAAGAGCCAACGTATTGGATGTTCCATCGGTAATATCCTCGAATTTCATGCCGACAATGCTCCCTGCCTCCGTTGCCGGCACAAAACTGCCGCCGGCAATAACAGAAAAACTGCATCCTTTCTGCGGACTGCTTGGACACTGATAATAACAGGACATTCGATCATGAAACTGTTTGTTATATTCGCTGTCCCAGGGTTCGTCCAAGCGAATTTGGTTGTACAAATCTTGTTGTTCTAAGAAGGGCAGAATCAGCACCCGCCAACTGTGCAGCGGCTTACCTTCTTCGTCCACCGTGTAAAGCGGCGGGAGCGCACCATGCGTATCAGAGTAATTGTGGAAAGCCAGCAAAATGCCTTTGGTATGACTGCTGCACTGCATTCTTCTTGCCTCTTCGCGTGCTTGGGGAATTGAAATTACCAAAAACACAATCACTGTCAAGGCGTATAACAGGGAAAGCACGAGACCGATCCAAGCATAAAGTCTTCCTTCTGTTTTGAGTCCTGCGATGCCGAAGCCGATAGCTGCAAAGGGGCATAGTAGACATCCGATGCCCAAAACGAGGGCGATTTCCTGCCAAGGACTCGCACAGCATGGCAAAAGCGGAAGACATAAAAAGATATAGCACAGAAAAACGACCGGCTCCAAAGCCCAGAGCAGCGCAATACGTCCGTACCATTTTCCCGGTTGGAGCGTTTTTTCTATGGCTGGCGGTGGTTCGAGCGTCATGCTGGCAGAGTGTACCATGACAGGGCATACACTTCAAGAGGATGGAGCTGCAATGCATCGTCCATGGGTGTAGGCGGTATGGACGAACGGTTTGTCCCGGAGTACCGGCTAAATGGTTATGTGGTATAACCGGGACATACTCTAACGACATGGAGCGGAGCCATGTCAGAACAACCGTTGACTTACAAAGGCGTTTTCCGTACTCATTTTAACTTACCGCTTTGATTCCCGTTGGGATCATTGTACTGTAAACGGCATGGAATTGTCCTTTGCGTCCTCTGCACTTCTTTGCGTCTTTGCGGTTAAAAAAAGAACCGCAAGGGGTGCGAGGGACATTTCACTCACTCAACAACGGAATCGTATAAACCATCGGTTCCCCCAGCGCGTTGAACGCATCACTCACAGGCTCCGCACGAAGCAGCACTTCCGTAACCCCCGCATCGAGCAACGCCTGACCGCGCGGGATCGTATAAATATGCTCCGCATATCCAAAACCCTGCCGGCGAACCTGAGACCTTTGTCCCTGACGAGTCGGGACTGTCAAGCGGCAATCGTAGGTGTAAACATTGTCGGTGTTGTTAATAAATCTCTGTATCAGTTCAATCTCCCCGTTTTCTGTCAACTGGGAAACGAACTCCATCGTTACATCAGGATTGCCGACCATCATTTCGTCATAGACCGCAAAGACCGGGGCATTGATTCCCGTGATGCGCACATTGTATTGAAACAGCCGCCGTCCCGTATCCGCTCTCGGTTCCAAGCGTAAATCAAAGGAACTCAATCCCTCCGCCCCCAACTCCAAGTTTATTGTTTGCGTCGACGGGGTGATGGTCCAATCCCCACGCCGGGGCGGTTGCGGGGTGATTTGAATCGACATGGGGGATGCCGAGTCATTCCTGTATGAAAAAGGAATGGTGTGCGTTCGATTCGGGTTTGCAGGGATCGTCGAGAGCAGTGTTTGCATGCTTAACCGGAAGCGGACAACGTCGATGTTCACGCCGGTGATGAAAACCGGCGTTGGCGTGACTGGAATCGTCTGGCTGTTGCCGAGTTGTTCCGGTATATGATGTCTTCCCCAAATATCAATCATATCCGGTTCATCCCCCAGATAAAGTGTTTCCAGTACAGGCTTGTCCGCCGTTGCCCAATCATTCCACACAACCATCACGCACCTGCCGGCACCGAGGTCAAAACAATAGTTACGGCTCCGATTCGGCAAGGTGATACTGCCCAGGTACCGGCTGCCGGAGAGCAGCGTTGCCGTCGTCCGCCATGGCAGATAGAGTTCATTCGGTGTGCCGTCCCGCCGCAAAATGCCGGTTTGTTCATGCTTGGGATCTGTCAGAAAAATGCTGTCCACCCCCGTTGTTTTCATGAGCACAAGAGATTGTACAAAATCAGTAATGCGGGTCTCCAACGTGTACTCACCGGCAGGAAGCGGTGAGACTGACACCATCCGCCGATAGGGCAACGCCGACCTGCCCGCGAGTGCCGATGCCGCATATTGTGCTGTTACTGAAGCATCAATTGGAAAATTGAGGAAAAAGTTTACAACCGGAAACTCCTCGTTCGGGATTTCCTGATACCAATTCCAGGTCATACCGATTCCAAAGCCGAATTGATTTTGGTCGAACGCTCTTTGAAATTCCCGAAACCGCGCCTCACCGGCAGGCGGCATCGAACCGGTGTAATCGAAGAACATATCCACCAAACTGGTGTCGTTATCTGCTGTCCATTGCCAATCTTTGATTAAAAGGGAAAGCGTCCGCAGCGACGGCTGCACACTCTCCCCCCAGGGGCGCGGATTATTCCCCAAAATGGTGGCGGCAGAGGCGTAGCCGGTCGGAATTCTTGCCAAAATATCCTGCGGCACGGGCTGCAAAAGTCCGATCAACTGTACCTGCTGTTCGGACAAACTATGACAAAGACGCATCAACGCTTCCCGGTCTTGCGGCGTGGTCTCCGCAGAAATCCAGACGGGGAGTTTCAACCGCGAAAGACCCGACTGCGAAATCGTCGGCAACAATTTCCTGATTTCCTCCAACGTCCACCCGTCGAGCGTCCAGCCGAAATCACCTCCCGGCAGAAACGTACCCGGTGCGATCACCGCAAAGGTCAGCGATTCGAGCGCACCGAGGGGATCGTCGAATGGTTGGTCGGCGGATAAACGGAGCGTTTGAACATAGGACTCTGGTGTGGCAACGCGCACCCGGTAAAAACCGGGAGAAATAATCGGCAAGTCCCGCCAGGTTGCTGCTCCGGGAATGATATTGTTGACATTGTGCGGTGTTACTACGAATTGAGCGGCAGGATGATTACCGATCATCAAATCAATTTCCCTTTCACGAATGACATTACCGAAAACATCTTCGAGGACAAACAAAACCGTGTGCTGATTGGGGTCAAGCCCCCGAAACTGGCAGCGCACATCAAGTCCGCGCGGCGAGGAAAAGAGGTGATGGGTATTTGCCATTTCGAGTGAAATAGTCGGGCTTTCCCGTATTTCAACATCGGTGAAATCAACTTGGCTTCCGAAATCCTGCCTGCCCGTCGGCATCACATACAGTCCGACGGCAATGTGCCGGACATTCGGCATATCCGCCGTGATAGGACCTACGGAAAGTTTCTGCCAGCCATTCGTATTGCCGATTTTTCTCGAATCGGCAACATAAATCGGGCGGGTCGCATCATCGCCATAAAAAAGGGCTTGGACGAAGATTTCATTGAAGAGAGTGGTACTGGTTTCAACGTGTGCCGAAACAGTATAACTCATCCCCGCCCTGATAGGAATTTTCGGCGAAAACACAGCGGCAGCGCCTCCTTCCATATTCATTCGGAGCACGTGATTACCGAAGGGATTAGGGTGATCGGCAATAGCAATGTTCAGATGAATAGGAAAGGGAACGCCGCTGTCAATCCCCTCTTTTCGAGTCCAATAGTCTGGAAAACCGTCGCCATCGGCATCCATGAGTCTATCGAAGAGACAACGGTAGATGAATCCGCCAGCAGGACTCTGCCGCTGTAACTGTCCGGGCAGCAGTTGCGCAGAGAGCGAACCGCCCATGGAAAGGAAACCCATGAAGAGGGAACCTGTGGAGAGGGAAAGGATGAAGGTGAAAAGTAATCGGGCGGCTTTCAGCATAGCAGCCAGTATAGCAAAAAAGGGGGATGCCGCAATCGTTCGAGGGTGAACCGCAGTCCAACGGGCAGACCGCCAACAAGTTTCACGGCAAGCCCTGATTGTGCCCGAATTTTTCGTTCTTTCGCCAAACCATGCCCAGAGAAACATCTCCTATTCCCCCATTTCTCCTATTTTTCGTTTTTGAGGCTGTTATGGAGGCTTGCCGTGAAACTTGTTGGCGGTCTGGTCCAGCGGGCAGTCCGTCGACACGTTTCCCTAAAACCGGTCATTCCGGCGCACGCCGGAATCCAGACGAACAATTTGAATCCTGTTTCCCTGGATTCCGGCTTTCGCCGGAATGACGAAAAATCAAAACGTGTCGACGGACTGCCCCAACGGGGTACAATGTTTCTAACTGCTCGCCCTTAGTCCGCTTTATTTTATACTGTGAACAACATGAAACCGCTGGGGTATCCGTTCACGGTCATTTTTCATTGTTCGTCTTTATCAGGCTCGGCGGCGGCAGTCCACGAAGTAAACAAACTATCGCCTCCCGCAAAAACGCCATCACATTCAGACCGCGCCGCTTACACGTT
>Ga0099364_10006250_pt1 | contig 17409 bp, 14 predicted proteins | sample TergutTh196P3_FD_73070 | JGI IMG/M metagenome (GOLD analysis project Ga0099364, IMG submission 73070) | Microcerotermes parvus P3 segment gut microbial communities from Pointe-Noire, Republic of the Congo - Th196 P3 | ecosystem: Host-associated > Arthropoda: Insects > Digestive system > Gut ...
ATTTTTGCAAGTATGAGGTGGCAGTCGGGGCAGAGGGGGGTAGTAGGGGCCTATGTCTGCGCCGCCGCACGAACCGCACGCCCGCCACACAAACCGTTCACCCCGCGCTACATCGATAGCAACCTTTCCCCTTGGCGACTTATGGGTTCGCTATACATTAAAAGTCTGTCCCCATGAAGGGTTCTTCCATCTACAAAGTCTTTGGCACGAGAGAGTTAAGTTTCAGCAAGTGCAAAGGCGGGTTCGTGCAGGTTCAAAGCGGCGGCGCAGACATAGACCCCTACTACCCCCCTCTGCCCCCACTCAAGTCTCATGAAAACCTCCGCCACATGTAGGGGCGCGCATTGCGCGCCCGTGGGTCTCGCAATCGGCTTACGCCTTACATTGTAACAAATTTTCCCACAAAAATCAAGCCTTGTGTCCCAAAAAAATATTTATTTCAAAAGACTTGCTTTTTTTGAAATATATGGTATACTTTAATTAATAAGGAATCATGGAGGAAAACCAAATGAAAATATTGTATGCTGCGAGTGAGGCGCAACCCTTTGCCGCTTCGGGCGGCCTTGCCGATGTTGCGGGTTCACTGCCGAAAGCCTTGGTCAAAGAGGGCCACGAATGTGCGGTGGTTATGCCGCTCTACAAGAATACTATCAAGCCCGAGTACCGCGAGAAGTTCATCTTCTTGACAAATTTTAACATACCCGTCGGCTGGCGGACGCAATACTGCGGCGTCTTTACATACGAGCTGGACGGGGTCAAGTACTACTTCCTTGACAACGAGTATTATTTTATGCGGGACTTCGGGATTTACGGTTACTACGACGATGCCGAGCGGTACGCCTTCTTCTCCCGCGCCGTCCTCGAAATGCTCACCCGCATTGACTATCAGCCCGACATTATCAACTCGAACGACTGGCAGTGCGCCTTGATTCCGGTGTATTTTCAAATATACTATAAGTATAATCACCTGCTCCGTAACATCAGAAACGTCTTCACGATTCACAATATTGCCTATCAAGGGCAGTATGGCTTGAATTTGTTGGAAGAAATACTTTCGATTCCGCGGCACATGAAAAACATTGTCGAGTACGATTCCGACTGCAATTTCATGAAAGGCGCAATCGAAGTCGCCGATAAAGTCACAACCGTATCGCCGACTTATGCCCTCGAAATCCTCGACCCGTGGTTCGCGCACGGGCTTGACCGCATCCTCAAGACCAAGAAATACAAGACCTGCGGCTTCCTCAACGGCATCGACTACGACATGTACAACCCCCAAACCGACAAAGACATACCCGCGAAGTTCTCGCTCAAGTCAAAGGCGGGCAAAAAGGCTTGCAAAGCCGCCTTGCTTGAGGAAGTTGGCTTATTGAAATCCCCCGATTCCGACCAGACCGACGAGCCTGTAATCGGCATAATCTCCCGCCTTGTTGACCACAAAGGCTTCGATTTAGTCAAGGAAGTCTTCGACGGCATAGTCCAAAAGGGCTGTAAAGTCGTTATACTCGGCTCGGGTGATACTCATTATGAAAAGTTTTTCACCGATATGCACTATCGCTACCCCGATAAAGTCAGCTTCACTTGCGGCTATATTCCCGCCCTTGCAAAGCGGATTTACGCGGGCGCGGACATGTTTTTGATGCCGAGCAAGAGCGAACCGTGCGGCTTGGCGCAGATGATTTCGCTGCGGTACGGGACTGTGCCGATTGTCCGCGCAACCGGCGGCTTGAAGGACAGCATCGTGGACTGCGGCGATGAAAACGGCACCGGATTCACTTTCCTCACTTACAACGCCGGCGACATGCTGAACGCTATCGAGCGCGCTTGTAACGCCTATCACGACAAGAAGGCGTGGAGCAATTTGGTTACTCGCGCAATGAAGGCGGATTTCAGCTGGAGCGTTTCGGCGAAGTTGTATATTGGGCTTTATGAGGAGCTTTTGAGTTGGAATTGAGGGGCGATGAACAGCTGTAGGGGTGTACGGCGGGGGGTAGGGGTGCGGCGGCGCAAGAACCGCCAGCCCGCCACACAAGCCGCTTAAATCCCACTTCCTCGATTGCGACTTTATACGTTCACGACTTAATAGGCTTCAGCTACTTGAATAGTCTGCACTCGGCATAAGGTTTGTGCTACTTACTCACGGTTCGGCTCGAGAAAGTTAAACTTTATCAAGCGCAGAACGCGGGCGTGCGGTTCTTGCGCCGCCGCACCCCTACCCCCCGCCGTACACCCTCCCACAACAAATCCTCAAAACCCCCACCGAATACCGCCCTCGCCGTTCACGGCGAGGGCGGTATTTTCTAACTTGTTACGACTGTAATTCTTCCGAGTTCACCCGCCCCAACAGGCGACCACCCACGCACATACTCAGCAAGCGCCTCATCAGCCGCCCCCAGCTCCCGCTCGACCGCCAGCCCGGTCAACATGACAAAATAATCGCCGCCCGTCATGACATAATTTGAACCCGCAAGCGTAATTTGCGTGGTGTCGTCGTCCAAATCCAAGCTTATCCCGCCATCGAGGACAATCGAAACAACCCGCTCCCCGGGCGGCTTTGCGGGGTCATACGCGAAGCTGAACCCCGACACTTGCAAGAACCGCCCCTGCGGCGATTGCTCGGCGTCAATGTTGCCGTCCTCGTCAAGGACAATTCCGCTCACCCCGTTTTCGAGAATTTCTTTGAGCAATGCGGGCGTGATTATTTTCACCATCAGGGTATTCCCGAACGGCAAAACGCTGACTATATCGCCTTTTGTGACCGCTCCCTGCGGCAAATCGGCGCGTATATCCCCGCCGTTCGCAATGGCAATTTCAGCCCCTGAAGCCTCACGGTAAGCGTCCGCGACAAGGCTCCCGAGTGGCATTTCCTGTGTCCGCACACCCGGCGACCTCGCGCTCGACATTTCGTCAAGCGATTCACCCACCACCTCGCTCAACAGGCTCTCCAAGCCCTCCGATATTGCCGCCAGTTTCAGCGTGACAGCTTGGTCGGGTGCAGTTTTTTGCGCTTGCTCAAAGTCAATCAGCGTTGCGGTTTTTGAGGTCACTGCGCCGTTCTCAACAGTAACCGCAATTCTGCCCAAAGACCCGCCGTGGCCGCTCGTTTGTGCAATCAGCACGCCGCTCTCGGTCAGGCCTTGCGGTAATTCGGTGTGGCTGTGGCCGTCGATGATTATGTCAATTTCGGGGACTTCGCGGGCAAGCTGTGTTGAAAGAGTACCCTTGTCGCCCTCCGTCCCCGAATGTGTCACCGCAACAACCACATCGACCCCCTGCCCCCGCAACTGCTCGACCCGCGCCCGCGCAGTCGTGACAGGGTCTTGAAACCCAAGCCCACGGACGTAATCGGGCATGACCGAAAACGCCGCCGACTCGGTTGTAATCCCGAACAAGCCGATTCTCACGCCGCCAATTTCAATCACCGCCGTATCATCAAGAAACGGCTCGTTATCCTCGGCTGTGACTACGTTTGACGCAAGAAACGCAAACCCCGCAATCTCGCGCAACTCCGCCAGCCGCGCCCACCCATAATTGAACTCGTGATTACCCACCGCCATCGCCGAATACCCCGCCGCCGCCATCAACGCGGCAACGTCCGCACCACGGCTCAGGGTCGCAATCGGCAGGCCGTGCAGGGCATCGCCCGCGTCGAGCAGGATTGAATCGGGGGTGTTTTTATGGAGCGCCGCAATTCGGTCAATGCCAATAACGCCCTCGTCATCGCCGAGCACCCGCCCGTGCATGTCGTTCGTGTGCAGGATAATAATTTCGGTCGCCGATTTCGCGGGGGTTACACTTGGCGAGTCCCCGGTGTCGCCGATTTCCACACTTGCCGAGTCGGCGGTGTCGGCGGTTGCCGAATCCGCGATGTCCGTGACTTCCGCAGTTGGCGTCGTCAATTCCGCAACGCCCGCAGTTTCGCCGCACCCGCCGAATAGCGTGAGCGTTAGTGTGAGTATTAATAGCGTGATTAATTTGTTTGTTTTCATTTGTTTGCTCCTTGTTTGATTTACTTAGACAATTGCGAAACTCGCTACATACAGCAAAATTTTTACGAGTGTGAAGTGGCAGTCGGGGCAGAGGGGGGTAGTAGGGGTACGGCGGGCGCAAATAACCGCCAGCCCGCCACACAAGCTGTTCAGACTCCACTTTCTCGATTGCGACCTTACAAGTTCACGACTTGACAAGTTTCATCAACATAAATAGTCTGCACTCGCATAGGGCTTGTGCTACGTGATAACGGTTCGGCTCGAGAAGGTTAGACTTTATCAAGCGTAGAACGCGGGCGTGCGGTTATTTGCGCCCGCCGTACCCCTACTACCCCCCTCTGCCCCCCACTAAGTCCATCAAACCCTCCCCCTACAATATGTAGGCGCAGTATGTAGGGGCGAACTCCGTTCGCCCGCAGGTTTCGCAATTGTCTATAATTTACTACTTTCAGTATACTACAATTCGACCCATAAGTCAATATGCGTTATTGACTTATAGACCGAATCGTGTTATAATTATCGGGGGTGAGAGCAACATGGCAATCAACCCTACAAAACCGGGGAACCCGAAACTATCAATCCCCTACCGCTGAAAGGTGAAAAATAGTGAAATATCTCGAAATTTTAGAAATCACAAAACCGCACGGCCTAAAGGGCGAGATGCGGGCTAAGTATTACTGCGACGACCCCGAGGAAGCCGCAGAATTTGACACGCTCTACCTCGGGAGCGACAAAAAACCTGTGAAACTCAGCGGTTGCAGAGTCGCCAAAAACATGGTAATGATCGGCATTGAGGGGGTTGACACTATCGAGCAGGCGGAGCGGTTGTCGGGGGAGATGATTTACATCGACCGTGATGATGTGGAACTCGATGAAAATGTCTGGTTTGTACAGGATTTGTTGGGGCTTGAGGTGTGCAATGCGGACAGCGGTGAGGTTTACGGTGTCGTCGAAGAAATACTGCAAACCGCGCCGACCGATGTCTATTGTATACGCACCAAAGCCGGCGGGCAACTGCTTTTCCCGGCAATCCCGGAAGTGCTGATTGATGTGAAATTAGACGAGCGGAAAATCCTAATCCGCCCGCTGAAAGGTTTATTTGATGATGAGGATTGATATACTTACACTGTTCCCGGAAATGTGCGAGAATTATCTTAGCGAAAGCATTATCGGCAGGGCGCGGGCGGGCGGTTTTGTGCAGATAAATTGCCACAATATCCGCGATTTTACCACCGATAAACACCGCCGCGTTGACGACAAGGCCTACGGCGGCGGCTTCGGCATGGTTATGCAGGCACAGCCGATTTACGACTGTGTCATGAGTGTTTTGGGCCTGCAAAACGGCGCAAAGCCGCGCCTAATCTACATGTCCCCCCAAGGTAAACTGCTCACCCAAAACCTTGTGAAAGAACTCGCCGCCGAACCGCGGCTAATCCTGCTCTGTGGGCACTACGAGGGGGTTGACAGGCGGGTGTTGGACGAGCTTGCGTTTGAGGAAATTTCGGTCGGCGATTATGTCGTCACGGGCGGGGAATTGCCCGCGCTGATTCTCGCGGATGCAGTCGCAAGGCTACAAGACGGCGTTCTGCCAAGCCCGGAAGCCTACACCGACGAGAGCCATTTCAGCGGCTTGCTTGAGGAACCGAAGTACACCCGGCCCGAGGTTTGGCGGGACAGGAAAGTCCCCGACGTGCTGATTTCGGGGCATCACGGCAACATCGAGAAGTGGCGGGAGGAACAGCGGTTGGGGGTTACGAGGGAGAAGCGGCCGGATATGGTTGGGGGGTGATTTTTGTGCATACTGCACAATATATATATATATATATATTGGTTATTTTGCTAATAGCACTAAAAGGAAATTTATGGTATAATTAGGTTATTAAATTTATTTTTAAGGAGCTATTAAATGAAAAAGATTATTTTGGTGTTGCTTATTGTTGCGATGGTTGCGGGATTTCTTGCGGGGTGCGGTGATTCGTCTTCTGGGGTTGTCGATGAAATCGATTCGATTGACCTCCCCGACCCTGATACGAATACATATAGCGAAACCGAGTACGATGAAGACGGTTTGATTTCATGGGTTTACGATTTCGATTCTGAGGGGAATATAATAAATGCAACCAAGTATAATAAAGATGGCTCGATTTCCGAGGTTTACGATTCCGAGGGCAATCAAATAAAATATATTTTTTATACAAATGGTTCGATTTGGGTGAGTAGCGATTGCGAATACGATTCTGACGGAAATAGAATAAAAAAAACTTCGTACTACTACAATGACGATGGTTCGTTTGATTTTTTATTAGTTTCCGATTATGATTCCGATGGAAATGAAATAAAAGCAATCAGTTACGAAGAAGACGGTTCGATTAATCGTTGGAACACTTATGAATATGATTCTGAGGGCAAGAAAATAAAAGAAACCCAGTATAATGAAGACGGCTCGATTGGAAGGGTTTACGATTATGAGACTTGGGACAGAATGATAAAAGAAACCCGGTACAATGAAGATGGTTCGATTGATTATTGGGAAGATTACGAATTTAATTTTGAGGGTATAAGAATAAAGGAAACCAGGTATAACGGAGATGGTTCGATTGATTATTGGCAAGACATCGAACGTTATGAAGAAGAAGATATAAAAAAAGTAACTCGTTACAACGCCGATGGTTCTATCTACAGTATCTCAATTTTCAGCTTGAATCGTCCTTTACCGCTTGATGATGATTATTCTCCGTTTGTTTTTCCGCAGAATGTAGTTTATTTTGATGATGATAAGGATTATGAATTTGATATAAATGGGAATGTGGTAAAACAGACCTCGTACAACGAAGATGGTTTGATTGATGAAATTAAGGAGTTTGGCGCTCATGCAAATACAATTAAAGTAAACCGGTATACTTACAACTATTATAATGACGGCTCAATTTCTTACTGGCACGTTTGGGAATACGCGCCTAATAATACTCAAAACGAAACCAAATATACCTTATACAACGAAGACGGCTCAATTTATTGGTGGTGGGAAATTGAATATGATGATAACGAAAAAAAGAAAATGAAAACCGAATATATTTGGTGGACTGAAGATGAATTTGATGCAAATGGGAATCTCATTAAGGTACAAATATATAGTGCAGATGGTTCGCCTGAATCTTTTAATACATATGAATATGATATAAATGGTAGAAAGATAAAACACACACGTTATTCAATGAATGGCTCTATTGGTTCTTGGCGCGATTATGAGTATGATATAAATGGCAATATGATAAAAGAAACTATCTATAATAGCGATGATTCAATTTCTTATAGCGATTACGAGTACGATATAAATGGCAAAACAACAAAGGAAACTTACTATGTAGAAGCTGAACCATATCGCCGTTGGCTCGATTATGAGGCAGGTGATTATATAGTTTTTTATTGGATAGATTATGAATACGATACGGATGGTAAAATAAAAAAGAAAACTCAAACAGGCGCTTATCACGAATACGAAGACGAATACGAATATGACACGCATGGAAATGAAATAAAATTTATTTCCGGTTGGAGGTGGTACGAGTATGAATATGATGCCGAGGGAAGAAAAATAAAAGAAATTGAGTATAACGCAGATGACGAGCTTGTATCTTGGCATACAATCGAATATACCGAAACCGAGGAATGGAAAAACATAGTTATATATCGTTATTTCTATGATTAATTAAAGGTTCAAGCACAGAAAAGCGCGGCTTAAAGCCGCGCTTTCCTCAATTAAACATCCCCCTAAACCTATCCGCGAACCTCTTACGCCGCTCGAAATTCTTCTCGGTGAACAGCCCTTCGAGGTTTTTTATATGCTCCTTCTGCTGTTTGGAAAGATTGCGCGGGACTTCGAGGCTGACCTTGACAAGCTGGTCGCCGCGGCCCTCGCGTTGCAGCCGTTTCACGCCTTTGCCTTTCAGCCGCAAAACCGTGTCGGGCTGAGTGCCTTCGGGGACGGTGAGTTTCACCGAGCCGTCAATCGTCGGCACGTCAAGCTCTGCGCCGAGCACCGCCTGCGAGTAAGTAATCGGTATATCGCAGTGAATATCGAACCCCCTGCGCTCGAACAGCGGGTCTTTGCGTACAGAAATGCGGACGTTGAGGTCGCCTTTGCCGCCGCCGTTTGTACCCGCGTTGCCCTCGCCGCGAACCGACAAAGTCTGCCCGTCGTCAATTCCCGCAGGTACACCCACCGACACCTTTTTGCGCTTTTGCACACGCCCCGCGCCGTTGCAGGTGGTGCAAGGTGTTTCGATAATCTTGCCCTTGCCGTGACACCGCGAGCAGGTTTGAGTGGTGGACATCGAGCCGATAATCGTCCGCTGTTGTATGCGAATCTGCCCCCGCCCGCCACATTCGGTACAAGTTTTGGGCGCAGTGCCGGGTTTTGCACCGTTGCCGTTGCAGGTGTCGCAAGTTTCGGCGCGGTTGATTTCAATCTCGTGGTTGACCCCTTTGCAAGCCTCCATGAAATTTATGTCAAGGCTGACCGCAATATCCGAGCCACGACGCGGGCCGGTCGCCTGTGCCGCCCTGCCGCCGCCCCCCCCGAAAATCGAGTCGAATATATCTCCGAGGTCGATACCGTCGCCCCCGCTGAACCCCCCGAACCCGCCGAATCCACCGAAGCCGCCGCTCCCGCCGCCGCCCCCGTAGCTCGGGTCGATTCCCGCATGGCCAAAGCGGTCATACCGCTGCCGTTTCTGGGCATCGGACAAGACCTGATTTGCCTCGTTAATCTGCTTGAACTTTTCCTCGGCCTCGGGGGCGTCGTTGCTGTCGGGGTGGTACTGCTTGGCAAGCTTCCGATAGGCTTTTTTAATCTCCTCGGGGGTCGCATTTTTCTGCACCCCTAAGACCTCGTAGTAATCTTTTTTGTCTGCCATTAGTTAGCCCTCTTTTTCTTCTATTTGCACAAGAATAGTTTCGCAATACTTTTTCAATACGGGTACATTTTTTGTTACAATATTCCAAAGCGTTTCCATATCCACACTTTCATAATCATGAACTGCTCTGTGGCGCATTGAAATTATATCACGCCAAGGCACTTCATTATATGTTGCTCTTAATTCCGGAGTTAACTTATTTGCTAATTCACCTATTTGTAAGATGCACATTGAAATAGTATATCTCGGAACAATATCAGAATCAAACATATCAAAAGTTAATTCAAATCTTTCGATAGTTTCGGCTATTTCACCGCAATACTGCGTGATTTTCTTTAAAATCATGATGTCTCTATTCTTCATATAAAACCACCTCGTCATTAACAGCTTCTGCGATGAGAGAACGTTTCAACGTGTCATAAGTCAGCACGTCAACATGAACCCCTAAATCGTCCTCTAAATTATTTATGAACCCGAAATATTCCCAGCCTATAATTCTGCCCTTGTCTATCAAAAAATCAATATCGCTGTCCTCGCCCGCTTCACCGCGGGCGTACGAGCCGAACAACGCTAATTTCTTAACGCCGTATCGCTTGGCAATCGGGATAGTGATTGCTTTTATTTCTTCGGTGGTGTATTTCATTGTTTTTCCCTCAAATTTACTGTAGCAGTCGGGCGTAAACGCCCGACCCTACGTGAAACTTTAGTTATTCCTGAAAATCCGCATCAACCACATTATCCCCGCTCACGGTATCATCAGCCGAACTCCCCGCGCCGCTCACGTCGGCTTGCTGCGCTGTACCTTGTTCTTGGTAGATTCTGCCGGCTATCTCGTGGAACGCTTTCTGCAATTCTTCCTTGGCGGCTTTAATCGGCTCAATGTCAGTACCTTTCAATGCCTCTTTCAAGTCGTTCAGCTTCGGCTCGACCTTTTCTTTGTCCTCGGCGGTAAGCTTGTCGCCGAAATCCGCCATCGACTTCTCAATTTGATAAACCATCTGGTCGGCTTCGTTGCGCGCCTCGACGTCTGCCTTGCGCTTTTTGTCCTCATCGGCGAAGGCCTCCGCCTCCTTGACCGCCTTGTCGATGTCGTCCTTGCTCATGTTGGAGGACGCGGTGATTGAAATATTTTGCACCTTGCCCGTGCCCAAATCTTTAGCGGTTACGTTGACTATGCCGTTTGCGTCAATGTCAAATGTCACCTCAATCTGCGGTACACCCCTCGGCGCGGGCGCAATCCCGTCAAGCCTGAACAGCCCGATTGACTTATTGTCGGCGGCGAAATCCCGCTCACCTTGCAAGATATTAATATCAACGCTCGGCTGATTGTCGGAATAGGTCGAGTAAATCTGCGACTTTTTGGTGGGAATTGTCGTGTTGCGGTCAATCATGCGGGTGCAGACACCGCCCGCAGTCTCAATTCCGAGCGACAGCGGCGTAACGTCAAGCAATTGAATCCCCATGACTTCCTTGTTAAGCACGCCCGCTTGAATCGCCGCGCCCATTGCCACGCATTCGTCGGGGTTTATGCCCTTGAACGGCTCTTTGCCGATAAAATTCTTTACAGCATCTTGCACAGCAGGGATTCGGGTAGAACCGCCCACCAACAGGATTTTGTCAATCTCGCCGACCTTCAAGCCGGAGTCACTGACCGCTTGACGGAGCGGAACCATAGTCTTTTCCACCAAGTCCGCCGTCAACTCGTTGAATTTCGCCCTTGTGAGCGGGATATTCATGTGCTTAGGGCCGCTCGCGTCGGCTGTGATATAAGGTACGTTTACGTCCACCGAAGCCGCCCCCGAAAGGGTTATCTTCGCCTTTTCGGCCTCGTCTTTGAGCCGTTGCATCGCGAATTTGTCCTTGCTTAAATCCACGCCGTCCGACTTTCTGAATTCGGCGATTAAATAATCCATGATTCTTTTGTCGAAGTCGTCGCCGCCGAGCAGATTATTACCCGCCGTTGCAAGCACTTCTTGTACACCGTCGCCGATTTCGATAATCGAAACGTCGAAAGTACCGCCGCCAAGGTCGTAGACTATGATTTTCTGCTCCTGCTCCTTGTCGATACCGTAGGCGAGAGCGGCCGCAGTCGGCTCGTTAATGATTCTGTGAACATTGAGGCCGGCAATCTGCCCTGCGTCCTTTGTGGCTTGCCGCTGTGAGTCGGTAAAATACGCCGGTACGGTAATTACCGCATCGCCGACTTTATGCCCGAGGTAGGCTTCCGCATCGCTTTTGAGTTTCTGTAACACCATTGCGGAGATTTCCTGCGGGGTGTACTTTTTGCCGTCAATGCTGACTTTGTGGTCGCTGCCCATTTCGCGTTTGATGGACATGACGGTTTTGTCGGGGTTTGTCACCGCCTGATTCTTCGCAAGCTGCCCTACGAGCCGCTCACCGTCTTTGGTGAACGCAACTACCGACGGGGTGGTTCTCGCGCCCTCGCTGTTGGTGATAACTGTGGCCTCGCCGCCTTCGATGACGGACACGCACGAGTTGGTAGTGCCGAGGTCTATTCCGATTATTTTAGCCATTTTAATTTCTCCTTTTCTAAATGTTTTGTTTTTAATTTTTGAATTATTGCGATGTTGTTTTGTAGGGTCGGGCTTCCATGCCCGACCATCTAATCACGGCATTGTTTGCAATTGGGTATGGTTTTCATGCGGTCGGGCATGCAAGCCCGACCCTACAGGCTTATTTTACTATTGCAACCATTGCAAACCTAATGACCTTGTTCCCGATTTTGTAGCCTTTTTGGAAGACTTCCGCGACCTTGCCGCTTTCGAGCGTATCGCTGTCCACGTGCTGTACCGCTTGATGCAGGGCGGGGTCGAAGTCTTCTGCGGTGATTTCTTCGACACCGAGCTTTTCCAATGCGGCGGTAAACCCGCTGTAGATTAACTCAATGCCTTTCTTGTAATTCTCGTCCTTGCAATCGGCTTGCAGTGCCCGCTCTAAGTTGTCAACCGACGGCAAAAAGCTTGTGATTACCTTTGAGGTAATCTCGCCCTCTAACTCGAACCGCTCTTTAGCAGTGCGTTTGCGGTAATTGTCATACTCTGCCATTGCCCGCAAAAGGCGGTCTTGAAGTATTTCTGTCTCCGAAAGTTTGATTTCCGGTTCTGCTGTTTCGTCTACTTCCCCGATGTCCTGAATTTCTTCCTGTTCTACTGTAGTATTATCTTTTTCTACCGTTTCTGCGCCGTTGTTTTTGTCTGACTTTTTCAATTTCCGTTTTCCTCCTCCGTTAAATAAATAATAATGCAGAATGCAAAATGCAGAAATAATTTAATTTATCTGTGTTTTTCCGTCGGAAATAAGCGTTGTAATTTGCTTATTTCTGCATTCTGCATTCTTATTTCTGCATTAGAAATAATTTCTGCATTAAATTTCCTCCTCATCTGTAATTGATAGCATGTTCGTGACTTTATCTGCGAAGTATTCGATGTAGGGGATAATCTTTTTGTAGTCAAGCCGCATTGGCCCTATGACCCCGAATGAGCCCGCTTGCTTGCTCCCCTTATTGAAGCTGCCCGTGATTATGCTCGAATTTTCCACCACGAATGTATCTTTCTCTTTGCCGAGCATTACGTTTATGCCCGAAAATGCAGTGTCAAGCAGTTCGGAAAACTCGTTCCTGCTTTCGAGCAGCGAGATTATTTCGTTCTTTTGCAGTTCCTCACGAGCAATCAGATTCGTCTCGCCTTTCAGTAAGACCCGCTTTTCGGCGGCTTCTCGCGATAAGTCCGCCACGACTTTGAGCAGCGGCGAAAGCGCCATCATGTAACTGCCGAGCGCGGCCGCAAGCCCCTCGATATATTCTTCCGAGATATTCCCGACATTATGCCCGGCAAGATTCTCGTTGAGGAAATCGGTGAAGAATTTCATCTGCTCATCGGTTAAATCGAAACTCAGGCGGCAGACCCGATTCTTGATATTCCCCTCCGAAGTGATTAGCATAAGCACGTAAACCCGCTTTCCGGTTGGAATCAGCTCGACTTTTGTAATCACCGAAAACTGCGCCGTCATATTGGTCGAGACAATCGCGCAATTGGTCAGGGTTGCCAGCGCGTTGGACGCGCTCTCAATCAGCACTTGGTCGTCCTCGCCGCCGATTTCGCTGAAAAAGCGGTCGATTTCTTCCTTCTCGCTCCCCGACAACTCGCGAGGGCGGCTGTTCATCATGCGCTCGATGTAGAAGCGGTAGCCCTTGACGGTCGGGACTCTGCCTGCCGAAGTATGCGGCGAATCGAGGTACCCTTGCGCCCCGAGCGACGCCATCTCGTTGCGGATGGTCGCGCTCGACACCGCGAAGCCGAGCTTATCCTTGACCGCGTTCGAGCCGACGGGTTCGCCCGTGCGGATGTACTCGTCAACAATGGCTTCAAAGATTTTGAAGGTTCGCTCTGCAATCATTTTTCGCCTCCTGTTGGCACTCGTTTGCTCGGTTTTTCGGGGTTTGTGGGGTGTGGGGTGGGTTTTTTGGGAGTTTTTGTCACCGTGCCGCCCTTTGTTCGCATAGCTTTAGCGGGTTTTGCGCGGCGTGGGGTGGGTTTTTTGGGAGTTTTGACACCATGCCGCCCTTTGTTCGCGTGACTTTAGCGGGTTTTGTGCGGCGTGGGGTGGGTTTTTTGGGAGTTTTCGCCACCATGCCGCCCTTTGTTCGCAGAACTTTAGCGGGCTTTGCGCGGCGTGGGACAGACCTTTCGAGAGTTTCCAACCGCGCTCCGCGCATACGGAATCAACTTTTGGCACTCGTCTGCTCGGAGTGTTAGCACTCTTGGTCTTTGAGTGCTAACTGTAGTTTAACATGTTTTTTTGCTCTTGTCAAGTGTTTTTTGAAAATTTTTTTGAAAAATTTGAAATTTTTTTGGCGGGTGGGTGGGTTTTGCTGGTTGGGGGTGTATTTAATAATGTGGGGGTGGGGGGGGTGGACGGTCGCGGTCGGTCGTGGATTGTCCTGTTGCTTGTATATTTATAAATGTAGGGGTGGGGGGTCTTGACGGTTCGACTGCGATTTCACGGGAACGTCTTTTTTGTCAATTCGCAATATTTTTATCCCATTTTAATTCAAGTTCGGTAGGTGTAGCGGGTTTGTAAGTGTACTTTGTTTTGTTTTCAAATTTCTGCGTACTCTCGTCAATCCACTCCAAATACGCCGTAGAGCCGCTTGTAATCGGGATTTGCACAATTTCAGGCACTTCGTAAGTGTGATTTTCTTTTATAAGTTCAGCAATCTTGTCAAATAATTCTGCCCTCGATTTAATCAACAACTTGACTTCACGTTCATCGCAAATTTCACCCTGCCAAGTGTATACACTTTCAATCGGCAAAAGCTGGACACACGCCGCCAAACTCCGCTCTACGAGCAGTTTTGCGGTGTGTTTTGCGGAGTCTTTATCGGGGTAGGTTGTGGTGATAATTGTATAGTTTGTCATGATTTTTTTCCTTTCGTAAAATTTGTATAGTTTTAATTTCCACGATATTTCGACAGCGCAATCCCCTCTAACCTTAAAACCCGGGGCGGTTTTCAAGGTTAGCATAATTACGCCCTATCACCTCCGCCCCCGCGTGATTTGCATAGCAATATTTACACCCATTCAAGCAGGAATTATACCCGCCGATGTCAACACTTTTGACGCAGTTGCACCCCTCGCGTTGATGCTTATCGCGAGGAAACTGTACACCAAACAAACCCGCATCAACACAGGATATTTCGCTCACTCCGAGTTCATACAACTCGGGAATTTCACAGCACGCGCAAAGCTCAATTTCGTGACTTTTCGCAATCTTCAAAAGCTCACTTACTAACTTAACTTTTTCCGAAATATCTAATGTTTTGCTGCCGACCGCGCTTAGATTTTTCGCCGCGGATTTATAGTTTACGACAAAACTTATTACGCATTTTTGTGTACTTCCCGCGAGTAATTCACACAGTCGCGAAAACCCACCAACGTGATACTGAAAATTATATCTTTCGGTGATAATAATCGGGTCGTATCGCCAGATAACCCGCTCCCTGCCTATGTTTTCCGCGAGTTTGACAAACGACGGAATTATCACTTTCTGCTTGTCCGCGAGGCCGCTTTCGATGTCGCTGTGATAAGGCGTTATGGTGTATTGGAAATAGAACTTGAATTTGTCAAGTTGCGGTATTTTGGGCAAAATCGGCGCGGCATTTTTTGTCCAAAAAACAATACCGTCAACATCACGCGGCAATAGCGAAACTTGTCTAATTTGCGCGTGATTAAACGGGTTTTTCACAAGGCAATAGCCCGCGTTCAGCCGATTTGTGAACCAATCGGCATAGAACGCGGGAATGTCGGTTCTGCGGGAAGCGGAGATAATCAATTTTTCAATACCTCTCTAATCTGCGCTATATCGGTTAAGTCTATTTTTTCGACTTCCAAAAATCGTGTCATTTCCGAAATGTTTTCCACAATCATTGTTTCGCCATCAAGACCGGTAGACATTTCATATTCTCCGGTGGAGATTTGGTTTATATGAGGAATGTAAAGAGATGCGAGCATTCCGTCTATTTCCCAAGTAAACAGGTTTGGTGAATTAAATAGATACTTCCCATCAATTAAATCCTCTCTTGTTAAATTCTTGTCTTGTAAAATAACATCCATTACATTTTCAAAATGCGTTTTGGTTAACGCAAATTCAAAGCTTGGATTTTGAATAAGGTTACTCCAAAATTCATCTCTTGAAAATATTGTGATATTCATGGGTAAATAACGTATTGCTATATAGTTTTCGGTTATTGTTATTCCGCGGATTGCAAAATTATCCGGAATACCTACCGGCAGATATAAATTTTCAAGCTCAATTAAATTTACTTTTTCAGCTCCATTTTCAAAACTTCTACGAGTATCTTCAACCCAATCTCTCTGAACAAACTCCCCTATTTCCCGACCTTCGTTAATAGCTAAATAGGCGTTTAAGAAGTCATCGAGCGAGGTGAATTCGAGGTAGGCGCGCCATTCTTCAGCCGATGAGATAACTGTGTTAGAAGGCTCTGAAAATGTTTCATTGTCTATATCGGGAAATTCCGGTGGCGTTTCTTTGGCAAGTGAAGTTTCATTGTTTGAGCATGCAGTGAACGCCAAAACAAAGCATAAAACTAACAAAATTTTAATTGTTTTCATAATGTAAGTCCTTTCAAAAATCTATATTACACTCCGGCAACGCAATTCGCAGCTCGTCTATTTGCTCGTTGCTAATGGGATTGCTCCACAAACCCAACCACTCCAAACTTGACAACCCGCTCAAAGTTGACACATCGCTGATTTGGTTTATTTGCAGGTATAAATTTGTCAAGTTTGTCAAGTTGCTTATGGGTGTAATGTCGCTGATTTGATTATCGCTTAAACCTAAATGCTCCAGATTTGTCAAATTTGCAAGCGGCGAAATGTCGCTGATTTTATTGCCGTTCAGGCTCAAACCTATCAAGTTTGTCAAGTTGGCGAGTGGTGAAATGTCACTAATTTGATTGCCCCATAGAACCAGTGACTCTAAATTACTCAAGCCCTCAAGTGCAGTTATATCGCTGATTTGATTGTCCCGCAAGTTCAAAATATTCAAGTTTGTCAACTCGCTCAAAGGTGATAAATCGATAATTTGAGTGTCGCTCAAATTCAAATATTCCAGATTTGTCAAGTTGACAAGTGGTGATAAATTGTCAAGTTGAACATCGTCTAATCCCAATTTTGTCAAGTTTGTCAAGTGGCCAAGCGGCGATATATCACTTATCGGGTTTTTATTTAGCCCCAAAAGTGTCAAGTTTGTCAACTCGCTCAAAGGTGATATATCGGTAATTTGATTTTCGCCGAGTGTCAAGTTTCTTAAATTTGTCAAGTTGCTTATGGGCGTAACGTCGCTGATTTGGTTGCCCCACAAGTACAAATTCGTCACATTCTGCGGGATTTCGCCGCTTGCAATTAGTTCTGCGAGTTGTTCATCGGTTATGTTTTGGGCGGGTAATTCTACTAATACAACTTCTTCAAGCACGGCGTGAAGCCCCGATTCGAGCGGGTTTACGGGCTGTTCAAATTCATTCGCCCACTCCAAACTCCATTCGGGGTAACAGCCGCCGCGGGTGTGCTGACGTATAAACATGCGCTGTTTCGCGCCCTGCTCGTCTGTGAAAATTATCGCGCCGTGCGGAATTAGATAGTGCGAAAATGCTACGTTCAAAACGAATCCTTCACCCGGCAAAAACTCATCAATTGTATACAAAATTTCCTGCGTGCCGATTATTAATTGGCCGTTTTCATCGTAATAATGCCCCGCGACATCGAGTGACACAAACGCGAAATCGCGCAGTATAACATCGGGCCAAAACACCAGTACAGCAGGGTTTTCTACCTCGAATTGGGTGTAGGTGAAGGTGTGAGTTTTTGTAAGGTCGGCGGGATATTCATCGCGCTCGGCGTCGCTGAAATTCATGGGCGGCGTGGGGTCTCGCAAGTACGGCTCCCGGGCTTTTTTGCCCCCCTCCC
>Ga0099364_10006251_pt1 | contig 17408 bp, 18 predicted proteins | sample TergutTh196P3_FD_73070 | JGI IMG/M metagenome (GOLD analysis project Ga0099364, IMG submission 73070) | Microcerotermes parvus P3 segment gut microbial communities from Pointe-Noire, Republic of the Congo - Th196 P3 | ecosystem: Host-associated > Arthropoda: Insects > Digestive system > Gut ...
TTGACCAGTGTGCGGATTTTCAAGCTTTTTTTATAATATATATCATAATACCCATCGGAAAGCACGAGTGAACCCAGCATTATCCGCCGTTTCACCTCGGGTCCGAAACCTTCGGCGCGCGACATATTGTAAACATCCGAAAGATTGTGAGCGTTTGGGCTTTTATAGCCGTATTTCACACCGTCATAACGGGATAAATTTGAACCGGCTTCGGCACACGAAATTATACGATAAGCAGTATGCGAATATTCGGTGTGCGGCATAACGATTTCATCTATTTCTGCGCCCAGCGATTCAAAACGTTTTACCGCAGTCATTACAGTCCGTTTTATTTCATCATCGCAATCCTCAAGATAGTTTATTGGCAAAGCGATTTTACGTCCGCTCAAACTATCTGTTTTTTCAGGTTTGCGGTCAAAACAAAAACTTTGACCGATAGCACAAGTACTGTCCCGGTTGTCCGGCCCGGAAATTATTGAAAGCAAAGCCGCACAATCATCGACATTGCGCCCGATAGGACCTATTTGATCCATAGAAGATGCGAATGCGATAAGTCCGTGTCTGGAAACTGCGCCGTAGGTTGGTTTTATGCCGATGACTCCGCAATAACCGCAGGGTTGACGAATACTGCCGCCGGTATCTGTACCTAACGCAAGCGGAACCATTCCGGCAGCTACAGCCGCTGCGCTTCCGCCCGAAGAGCCGCCCGCGATATAGTTTGGGTTGCGGGGATTTTTTGTTGTGCCAAATATCCCGGTTTCAGTCGAGCCGCCCATGGCGAATTCGTCCATGTTCAATTTCCCGACGATAATTAAGCCGGAATTTTCCAGCTTATCTACTACAGCGGCATTGAATATCGGGGAATATCCCTGCAAACTTTTAGACGCGCAGGATGTTAAAACATCTCGGGTGGATATGTTGTCCTTTATTGCCACCGGAACTCCGGCGAGAGGGGACAAATTATCTCCGTCGTCGATTTGTTTTTGTACAACATCAGCGCGAGCCAGAGCCTGCTCTTTCATTATTGTGATAAACGCATTAATAGTTTTGTCCTGCTTTTCTATCTCGTTTACGCACGCAATTACGAGTTCGGCGACACCGGCTTTTTTGTTTTTTACAGCGTTAGCAAGTTCTAAAGCGTCCATTTTTTTATAATTCAGACAAATCACTACTTTCAGGTTATTTTAAAGAGCCCGCGGAACCTTGAACATTCCTTTGGCTTGATCCGGTGCGTTTTTTAAAATCAATTCCCGGTCGCAGGAGTCAGCGGCGGTGTCTTCCCGGAAAATGTTAATGTTGTCGAAAGGACGGCGGCATTCGCCTATGTTCGAAACATCCGCTTTTTCTATCCGGGAAAAATAATCGAAAATATCATCGAATTCGCCTTTAAACTGTTCCCTTTCTCCGGCGGTGAGAAAAAATCCGGACAAGTTTTCCATATATGTGATAAGTTCATCGTTTATTTTCATGCTTTTTCCTCCGTACTTAGGTCTCTGTCTTGTTTGCCTTAATAAATATTTATTGAAAATTTAATAGCTTTCTCTTTGCATTCTATCCATAGCTTCTTCGACATTTTCCCGGTTGCCGAATGCTGATAAGCGGAAAAAGCCTTCTCCGTTTTTGCCGAAGCCGGAACCGGGTGTCCCAACAATATTAATCTTTTCCAAAAGATAGTCAAAATACTCCCAGGAATCAATTCCGCCGGGGCACTTTAACCATACATAAGGTGAATGTATTCCGCCGACGAACCAAATTCCGCGCTCAGTCAAAGCCTTGCGGATGATCTTTGCGTTTTCCAGATAGTATGAAATATTTTCTTTGGTTTGTGATTGCCCGTCCTGCGAGAAAACAGCTTCAGCACCGCGCTGGACTATGTAGGAAACACCGTTGAATTTTGTGTTCTGCCGTCTGAGCCACATCCTATTTAAAGATATTCCGTCAATTTCCAGTTCGGACGGAACGATGGTGTAGCCGCACCTTGTGCCGGTGAATCCCGCTGTTTTAGAGAGCGAGCAAATCTCAACAGCGCATTTTTTTGCATCCTTGATCTGATATATGCTTGAGGGTAGATTTTCGTCCCGGACAAAAGCTTCATACGCCGCATCAAAAAGTATAACAGCGTTCTGCGAAATTGCATATTCTACCCACTGTGTCAATTGTTCTTTGGTGTAAACGGCACCGGTGGGATTGTTGGGGGAGCATATATATATTATGTCTGCGGAAATATTTTCGTCGGGCATTGGTAAAAAGCCGTTGCTTTCGTTTCCGTTCGTGAATACAATTTTGCGCCCGTTCATAATATTCGTGTCCACATACACAGGATATACGGGATCCGGAATCAGGACCGTATTATCCGGGCTGAATATATCGAGTATGTTACCCGCATCACTTTTTGCGCCGTCACTAATAAATATTTCAGAATTATCAATTTCAACATTTTTTTGGCGATAATATGAAGATACAGAGTTTTTGAGAAAATCATAACCCTGGTTATCATCATAACCGCGGAAAGTCTTTTTTTCGCCCATTTCGGCGGCGGCTTGTTTTAAAGCGGAAACCGAGGCGGCGGGCAGTGGCAGTGTCACATCGCCTATTCCCATGCGTATAATTTTAGCATCCCGGTTTTTTGCCGCAAAATCCGAAACCTTTTTCGCTATCCTGACGAAAAGGTAGCTATCTTGCAAGTTTCGGTAGTTCGGATTTAATTTCATCTCTTATCCATTCCCCCATAGCTAAGAATGATTGACATTATACACTAAGACCGCTGTTATGTCAAATAAAAGGGATGTTGAAAAGCCGACTGAAAAAGTCGCCCGCAAAAAATACTGCGTTAATGCTTTCGTCATAATTCACAAAATATACGTTAACATATTAGGTGTTGCCTTAATATTTTGTATCATCTGCCAAAAATGTTGCTCTTGGTTTTTAGCGGTCTTTGTTTTTCAACATTCCCACCAAACATTTTGAGAAGTCAAACTTATGTTTACAGAATATTTACATTTGGAGTTGCATAGTTTTATGCAACTTTTTCGTTTTTTCGGTGCTTTAGTGAAAGGGTTGTTTGCATTAGGCTAATTCCAAGCTAAGAAACGCATAAAAAACAAATTAAAAACCTTGATATATGGTTTTAAATAATTTTTATCTGCGTTTTTGATTGGGGCCGGTATTAGACACTAGTAAGGAGGTATTGAAAATTTGGAGTTGACTGCAAAAGAAAAGCTTTTTTGTTACTATTATTTCAAACGCGGATCTGCCAGGCAGGCCGCCGTTCTGGCAGGGTATTCGGAATCGTCCGCCGCTGTGCAGGGAGCGCGGATGATGCAGAAGCAGGAAATAACAAGCTATATAAAAAAGCTTGGCGAAACGATCCCCAACGCGGCAAAAGCAGGTCTTGAAAGAATAGCGGCGGGACCGAACAACGACGCTATAGGTCTTGTATTGCACGGCGGAGAAATTACCCCGGAAAACTTGCAAACGCTGGATCTTGTCGGAATAAGCGAAATCAAGCGATTGAAAGACGGAACTTTCGAGATTAAATTTTTCGATAGGATCAAGGCTTTTTCGCAGCTTGCGGAGATTTATGGCACAGAGCAAGATAACAAAACGAGCAAGGACTTTTTCGATGTACTCAACAACAGCGCAAAATTAATAGAAGGGTCCGAAACGGGCGAAGACCTGCAAGAGGAAGCGAACCGGGAATGAATTATTCCGCGAAAGGACGAATATTAAAATGACGAAATTCAAACAATTTTCACGCAAACAACTGCTCGTTTTAACATGGTGGTGCGACTGCTCGCGGTACAGGGAATATGATGCCATTATTTGCGATGGCGCAGTACGCAGCGGGAAAACCCTGTGTATGTCCATTTCGTTCATATCCTGGGCTTTTTCTTGTTTCGACGGATACAGTTTCGCGCTTTGCGGCAAAACAGCCGCATCCTTGAGCCGTAATGTCATCACTCCTTTGCTGGGTATTCTTAATTCGCTGGGCTTTGAGTGTGAACATAAAATTTCGCGGAGCTATATGGACATAGCATACAAGAATCGCCGGAACCGGTTCTATCTTTTCGGCGGCAAAGATGAGGGGTCGGCGGCGCTTATTCAGGGAGTAACTTTAGCAGGTGTAATGTTTGACGAAGCGGCGTTAATGCCGCGCAGCTTTGTGGAACAGGCTTTAGCGAGATGTTCGATTCATAGTTCTAAATTTTGGTTTAACTGCAATCCCGAGCATCCCTTTCACTGGTTTTATTTGGAATGGGTAAAAAAAGCTAAACAAAAAAACGCATTCTATGTCCATTTTACCATGAAAGACAACCCTTCTCTTTCGCGAAAAATTTTGTCCCGTTATGAATCCCTGTATTCGGGAAGCTTTTACGACAGGTTTATTTTAGGGAAATGGACGGCGGCTGTCGGAGCGGTGTTCCCTATGTTTGATGCCCGGAAACATATAGTTTCAAAATTACCGGAAATTTTCGAAAATTATCATATATCCTGCGATTACGGGACGGTAAACCCGGCATCTTTCGGATTGTGGGGGAAAAGGGACGAAAAATATTATCGTATCCGCGAATATTATTATGATTCGAAAAAAAACGGTGATCAAAAAACCGACGAGGAATATTATAACGAGCTTGTAAACCTCGCGGGAAACGCAAAAATCCAAAGCGTGATAATTGATCCTTCGGCCGCAAGCTTCATCCAGCTGGTGCGGCGCAAGAACAGATTCCGTTGTATTCCGGCAAAAAACGAAGTTTCGGACGGGATACGCAAAGTCGCAAATATGCTCAAGGCCGGCAAGCTGCTTTTTTATAAATCATGTACCGATTGCATACGGGAATTCGCTCTATACAGCTGGGACGATAACAACGGTCGGGATATTCCGAAAAAGCAAAACGATCATGCGATGGATGATGTGAGGTATTTTGTATCCACGGCTCTGGAAGAGGGTGTATCAAACGAGTTTTTTGTATTGTCATCTTCCAGATAAAAATAGACCCTCCCGAGGGTTAAAATGATGAATGAACGCTGGATGATTTTTCGTCAAACGAGGTAATTTTGATGGGAATATCATGGATATTTGAGGATAAATCAACGCCGTGTGACGTAAAATCTACTGTTCATACATTGCGAGGTGATTTTTAGGGAGGTCTAATGATGCAAGGAGGTTTAATGTTGCCAAAAAGGAAAAAAAACGATACGCCGATAGTTTCATCGGTGCAAACTTTCCCCGATACAGGGCATCCTTTCCGCATACTTGACAGATATACACCTCTGTTGAATCCGGAACTGAGGCTTTATGAAACAATGCGGGAAGCGATACCGATTATTGATGCCGCGCTCTATAAAATCCAGCGATTGATCGGCGGATTCAGGCTTCGCTGCAAGAATGAAGATGCCGAGCGGGATTTGAACTATTTCGCATCGAATGTGCGGGTGGGATCGTCCATGCAGGGATTGGAGATGTTCATATGCTCGTATTTCGACAGTTTGCTTCTCTACGGTAACGCTTTAGGTGAAATTGTGCTTACCCGGGACAACCGACAGATCGCCGCGCTCTACAACGCCGCCATGAAAGATGTCGCCGTCGAGAGGGGTGCTTCGCCGCTGGAGCTGAACTTTTTTACCCAGATGCCGAACGGAGAACTAAAAAAGGTGACGAATAACGAATGTATAATGTTTACGGCTTTGAACCCGCCCGCTTCGCAAATTACCGGAGTTTCGGTACTTAGAAGTCTGCCTTTTGTAAGTTCGGTTCTGCTGAAAATTTATAATTCTATCGGACAAAACTTTGACAGAGTGGGTAATGTGCGTTTTGCCGTAACTTATAATCCGGGTGCTGATGCTGTAGATAAAGCTTATGCCAAGGAACACGCAAAGCAAATCGCAAAAGAATGGTCGCAAGGCATGAGAGCCGGAAAAAACGGAGAAACTCACGACTTTATCGCAGTAGGAGATATTGGTATAAAGGTGATAGGGGCAGAAAACCAAATGATCGACTGCAATATCCCGGCACGTCATATGATGGAGCAGATTATAGCAAAACTATCTCTGCCGCCGTTTTTGCTGGGATTGAGTTGGTCTACCACCGAACGCATGAGCAAGCAGCAAGCGGACATTTTAGCTAATGAGCTGAGTTATTACCGCAGGATGCTGGTTCCGGTAATTAAAAATATCTGCCGGATGTTTTTACGGTTGAATGGATACTACTGCGAACCCGAAGTTGAGTGGGATGTGCTTAGTTTTGACGATGAGATTGATGCGGCGCGGTCAAGGCTTTACAATGCACAGGCGGCGAAGATTGAACTTGAAAATGGAATCGAACCGTCCAAGGCACCGGTTAACGAAAGCGAGATATACGAGCTTAAACGCTGCGAAGAGCAAATATAAAAAACACTCCGCAAATCTTATTATACGAGGATGAAGAAGTATGAAAAAGAACGCCACACCAAAACCCGGCGCACAAACAAACGAAACGAACCCGGTTGAAATCAAACCGTCGTCTGAGGATATGAGCAAGATCAACAAATATACCCGTCGTGCATTAAGGTCCGAAGAAGTCTATATTTTTAACATTGTATTGTGCGATAACGAAACCGACCGCGACAATGAAAGATTTACGGTCGATGCACTTAAAAAAATCGCAGAAATATTCATCGGACGCACGGGTATTTTTGATCACAGCCAGAAAGGCGAAAATCAAACCGCAAGAATATATGATGCGAGTTTAGAATCCGCAACCGACCGCAAAGCATCCTGCGGCGATGTTTATCATTATGTGAAAGCTTCAGCGTACATGGTAAGAAGCAAGCGCAACCAAGACCTGATACTGGAGATTGACGGCGGAATTAAAAAAGAAGTAAGTCTTAGCTGTCAGGTTGCGAAACGGGTATGCTCGGTATGCGGTGTGAACAGAAAAGTCAAAAGCTGTTCACATATACCCGGAAGATTGTACGGCGGTAAGCAATGTTGTTTGATAATGGACGAACCCACCGATGCCTATGAGTGGTCATTTGTTGCAATACCGTCCCAGGTCAGCGCAGGTGTCGTAAAAAAATTTGAATGCGGCTGTGAAAATTTTTGCGACAGGTTATGCTCGCGGAATAAGAGCGATTCCGACTTTGCGGGAAAGGATGTGAAAAACATGGATGGCATTAGCTTCGAAAAACTGAAAGTTTTGGCAAAATGGGGCGAAAGTTACCGTGCTGATCTGGCGGGCGAGGTTGTTAAACTCAGTTTTCTTGCCGGAAATAATTTCGACACAAAAATGCTGGAAAGAGTTGTGGAAAAAATGGATGTGGATGAACTCAAAGCATTTAAAATTGCATTCGAGCAAAAAGTGTCGGACAACGTTACGCCGGTTCCTGTGCTGAGTTCAAGCGTAACAGCCGCAAAAAAAACGATCCCCGCGAAATCGGGAGGAAGTGCCGATAATAATCGGGAATTTAGAATTTAGATAAGGAGAAGGTTATGAAAAATTATACAAGTCAAACAAACGGATTAACGATCACCTGTACCGGAGAAGCCGAAATAGGCGATTTGGTAGAACTTCAAGATGATTATTACGTTGTAAAATCCCCTCTTAATCATCCGTTCCACGGAGTTGTATCTGCAAAAAAAGGAGAACTGCTGAGTGTTCAAGTTAAAGGACTGATCTCTGTGCGGTGTGTGGACGGCGGTGTTGGAGTCGGCGTAATGAAATTGATTGCCGACCCGGACAATTCAATACAGCCCGATGATTCAATGGGGGTACCGTTTTTAGTTGTCGGTTTAAACCGGGAAAATAATACTGCTGATATATTACTTTAAAAGGAGAAAGAAATGAATTATCAAAATTTAAAGCTTGAAAAATCCATGTACCGTGCAGGAGGTAAAAATTTTACCCACACGCTGGAAATGCTCGATCCCAGCGATAACTATAAGGATACGCCGCTTTCAGGTCTGGATGCTTTTGAAAGACAATTGAAAAGATTTGACATCAAGGTTTCCGGAGCGGGAAGTGATATGGTTGAAAAATTTTTCGCTACCAGCAACAGTTCCGCATTATTCCCGGAATATGTCAGCCGCGCGATCCGTCAGGGGATGGAAGAAACGGACGTGCTTAAAGATATTATAGCAACCAAGACTAGGATTGATTCCCTGGACTACCGTTCGGTAACTTCGCTGCAGTCGCAGGACGACAAAACATTGAAAAAGGTTGCGGAGGGTGCATTCCTGCCGCAAACCGAAATAAAAACAAAATCCAATCTGGTCAATCTCATAAAACGAGGGCGGCTCTTAACAGCCAGTTACGAAGCTATCCGGTATCAAAAACTTGATTTATTCACCGTTACGTTAAGGCAGATAGGGGCTTATATTTCGCGTTATCAATTTAAGGATGCTGTTGATGTCCTCATACACGGAGACGGAAACGATAACGAAGCCGGATACGTTCGCCCGATTAACAATAACGAAATAACCTATCTGGATTTATTGAATTTGTGGGAGATATTCAATGAATACGAAATGAATACTTTACTGGTTTCACCGCACATTATGATGAGATTGCTTCAAATCGAAGAATTCAAGAATCCCGCAACAGGTCTTAATTTTCAGGCGACAGGGAAGCTGACTACTCCAATGGGTGCAAATTTGATCAAGTCAATCAGTGTGCCCAACGACGTTATCGTTGCTTTGGACAAGAAATGCGCGCTGGAAATGGTTAGCGCCTGTGATGTTCAGCTGGAATATGACAAATTAATAGATTGCCAGCTGGAGCGCGCGGCAATTTCCTGTATAGCGGGATTTGCTAAATTATTTCCCGAGGCTTGTTATACGTTAAAGTTTTAAACATATAGTGAAAGATGCAGGGGCTAACGCAGTTTGCCCCTGCAAAATATTCAACAAATTTGATTTTAAGCAGAAGGAGAGAAATTATGGATTTAATGAAAGTACGCAATGTTTTCAGAGGATTAACTAATATAACCGTATACGAATCTGATATATACGAACCCTTGCTGCAAATAGCTCTTGATAAAATTTTCAATATGCTTAAGCCGGGTATCGCTTTTGTTTCGACCAACACCGCGCTGGTTTACGCTATAGCGGCGGAAGCTTATTATCAGTATATGGTTACGCAGATCGCAAAAGAAACCAACGGCAGCGTAAAAGCCGGAGTTTTGAGCGTGACTTCCGACAGCGATAAAAACCTTGCCCGCGCACAAAAAATTCGCAATGAGCTTCTGCTGGCGGCCAGAGATTATATAGAGCTGGACCGGTGTTTCTATTTCGGAAAAACACAAACCGTAAACAAATCGGAAACGGAGGGGACGCAGTAATGAACCTGAGCAATACATTCGAGGCTTTTATCCGCGAACACGGCAAAGAAATCGTAATTAATAATGTTATTACAACTTTTGCGGTAGTAACTCCGTTAACGAATCAGGGTTCAAGTTATTTTCAAAAGGAGCATAATAGATTGGGACGCGATTGTGTCCAATATTTTACATACATTGGACTGGATTTTATCTTCACCGTTATAAAAGGCGACAAAATCGTTATGGGGGAAGATGAGTATCGTGTCGAAGAGTTTGAAAAAATCAATGCGGGAGACAAACTGGCTTACAGCCGGGGGATTATCAGCAAGAATGAAGATATGTATTCCTGGTTAGGGTAAGGGAGCGATTTTATAAAGAAAGGACGGGTAATTTTATGAACATAGCCGAATGGAGGGATTCCTTGATAACGGATATGAGAAGATCCTCAGCATTCAGCGGTAAAACAATATGTTATGATTATGCCAATACGCTGCTTCCCAATCCTATACGGGGCGACTGTATAACCGTAAATATCATTGAATCTTATTGCGTGTCCGAAGTTTTTGATGACTTTTATGGCGTCGGCACCGGTTCGTCTACCGAAATAATCGGAAAGCGTTGTGTCGTAAAGTTTGAATTTACGGCTCATAATGCTGACGTCTGGTACTGCGAAAGACTGTACGCCGCTGTTATAAAATACCTCACGGGCAGAAATTTTATAATAATGGAAACATCGGGAAAACAAGTGAAATACAACAAAGCCGCAGACTGTTTTTCTATGCCGATCATTGCGAAATATAGATTCATAAACGATTTGAGGTAATTATAATTATTAGACCTCCTCGGAAGTCAGACAGCTTGTGAAATTAACAAATTTAAAGTTTGGAAAGGATTGAATAAAAAAGTGGCATTGTTACCCGTAAAAGATCCGCCCGGGGTTATAATATTGTGCAACGGAACCAGGATGGGGCAGGTCAGCAAATTCGAAATAAAAATCCGGCGTAAATTTGAACTGGTAGAAGCCTGCGGCAGTTTGTATCCGGTTGCTTATCTGCCGTGTGCGACAGATTATTACATCAAACTTAAAAGGCTCTTTGTGGAAGTTGATAACCTTACTTATGAGGATCTGGCAGCTCTCAGCAATTTTACACTGCACATAAGAAGTTTTAGTAAAACAGAAACTTTCAACAGTTGTAATTGGGTGGAATTGGACACACAGGTACCGGTCAGCGGCGAATGTCTTCAAAGTGTATATATAATAGCGAGAGAGCGGATTGTGAGTTAATAGAAAGGAGGAAAATATTTAACGTGAATGAAAGATTTGAAATTGCCGTGAATTCATCTAATATAGTAAATATCGACAGCGCTATCGGCATAACCGGTATAACCGGCACAAACGATACAATAGGTATAAACCGGACACCTGATCAGACTTATGACGAATTTTTAAAGATAAAAGAAATTGAAGAATTGCGATTCCCCAGAGCCTTGTATTATTTATGATTAAGGAGTGGTTAATTTGAACTTTAACATGGCGTACGGAAATTTCACCTTTCCCGTAAATCCCAAAAGCTTTACGGTTTCCGCTAACCGTAATATAAATGTAAGCAATTCTCCGTTCGTTGGAACGATACTACAGGATAACGGTATGAATCCGCGGATCGTGACCGGCGGAGGTATTTTTCACGGAAGCACCGCGCAGTCGAACTTTAACAGTTTATGGCAGTTGTTTTCGCAGGGCGGATGCAGAACACTGTTAATACCGTCGGGACACGAATTTACAGCAGTATTCACTTCGTTGAAAATGGTCGGGGAAGCAGGCCCCGATCTTATAAAATACGCGTTTGAGTTTATTGAAATTCAACCGGGTAAATATATCAGTTAGGGGATAATTTAAAATGTCAGTACCTTCCGCAATTTTTACTTATGATTCTTCGCGAATTACGGTAATCGACAAAATTCTTACATTCAATTTTAAATCTACCTTATACGAACCTGTGGATGTTCTCAGGATAAGTTTTATCGCGAATGATATAATGAGAAATAACGTTATGAAAAACATTGAATGTATAATAACAAACAATATTTCTTTCAACGGGGTTGTAGACAGGCTCACTATTTCCGAAGACCGAAAGGTTATGACTGCGGAATGCCGAAGCCTGACCTATGCGCTCATAGATAACCAGGTAATGCCAGCCCAATACGCTGCGATAAATCAGAGTTCGGTTTATACAACGTTTTTACAGCCTTTTTCTGTTACGGGAATAACCTTGTTTCCTTCGGCGGCCGTTGCTAACTTTGAGGTATTACCCGGAACGACGGCATGGCAAGCGGTTATATCGTTTTGCCGCCGTGCCTATGATACAAGACCGGATATAGACCACAACAGACGGGTAACGATTTCGCCGATCAGCGAAACATCTCCTCCGATTGTCGTCGGCAGAAGCGGAATACCGTGTATGGATGCAAGGTACAATAACAACCGCCATAAAATTATTTCCAACCTGCGCTACAATGTTTCGGATTCAAATTATAATTCAAATTATTCAGGCAGTCTTGTAAATCCCGAAATGAGCAAGTACGGTTATGCCAGACGGCGGTATGTAAACCTGCGTAACACCTGGAATAATAAAAACGCGGTGGTTACACCGCAAGCGATTTATGACACGAACATTGACCAGCATATATTCGAGGTAGTGCTGCCCGGAATACATAATATCTACCCCGGGCTTGCAATAACTTTTGATCATGAATTGAACCACGATATATCCTCCGGGCATCCATATCAACTATACACCGGGGAAACCGAAATAACAGCGGATGCAAAAGGCGCGCGTACTAAAATAAAATTATACGATGCATGGCAAGCAACTTATTAGACTTCCTCGGAAATTAAAACGTGATGTATGAACACAGATGATTTTTCGTCAAACAAGGCAATTTTGACGAGAATATCATGAATATTTGAGGATACATTAACGCCGTGTGTACGTCGCGAAGTGGTTTTCGAGGAGGTCTATTAAAATTGAATTAAGGAGAAAATTAATGTATATTGATAAAATCACAAATGCGCAAAACACGCCCGTTGTTTTTTGCGCGAAAGTCACGGGCTCATCGGGGCAAAACACGTTGAATGCTTCAGGAGATCTTGCGGTATCCGGCGTTAGTCTTTTCTACCCTTATGGAATATATTCGCTGCCGCCTAATAACCAGACAGTACTATTAACGCAGTTAGGCGGTGCATACGGAGCCACGGGGTGCCTTATGCCCTCACAAGCGATGAATCGGGGAGAAATTTGCATTTTTTCATCCGGAGGGGCGAGGATCCGGCTTTTAAATACAGGCGAAATATTCTTGAACGCTACCCGGATAGCGCCCGGATAGCATCCGGATAGCATCCGGATAAAAAGCCTGATTAAGAATAATCCGTAAAATATGAATAATAATAAACACAAAAAATCAAAAAAGCAGGGAGATGGATGCAATTATAATACCGATAGCGCGACAGCACGGTCAGACGGCGCGGATATGGTTTCTATCCATGACCGTAACTTTGTTGGTTATGGCATTAATATACTTTTCGTATGTTGCGGTGGAAAACACGCGTATAGCCGCAATTGGTGCATCCGCAAGTTATATAAGCGCCGTTTCGGATAATAACAAACTTACGGTTACGATATTCGGGAAAGAATATACTATAAGTTTGGAATCAATCAATAGAGGGATCGAAATCCTCGAAAAGTATAAATTTTTGATCCCCCGTCCGTTAATAGCGGTGTTTCAACTGTTCGGCACGACCTGTTTTTTTCAATAAATATGTCGCTATGAAAGTAATGCGCGGAGTTAATATAATCGAAATTTATCTCACTTTTACCATGACCGTATTGCTGATTCTCGTATTTGTCCGTCGTGTAGCACCGTTATCGGTATTGGTTACGATACAACGGTAATAAGCCGTACCCTTTTTATTTGTCGGAGCTTTATAATTTACTCTTTTTGCAGCTGAACCTTTAATGTTCTTGAATCCGCTGTTTTTCTTATTGCTTCTTTGCCATTGATAAGAAATCGTATTATTACCTGATCTTCTTGCCGTAACCGACAAGTTAAACGCGGTGTTGCGCCGAACATTATTTTTGCCTTTGGGCTGTCGGGTAATCTTCGGCGTAATGGCTGTCGCTCGTCTGACGGTTACCGAAACCGCGTTTGAAATCCGGGTTGCGGTTTTATTTCCGGTTGCGGCGTTATCGGTATTGGTCACTACGCAATAATACCATCTTGTTGTTCCTGCCGTACCTGTCGGCGCGTTGTAGGTTCTGCCCGTTGCGCCGTTGATGCGTGTGCCGCCGCTATTTTTGTTACTGCCCACAGAAAACCATTGATAACTGAGTACACCTCTGCCCACAGATGCGGCGATGGTAAGAGCCGCTGTTTTGTTCCGGTCAACCGTTCTCGTTTTCTGGGGTTGAACATTGATATTCGGAATCGCGGCGTTGCCTGCGGCGGGGATAGTTTCGGTGTTCGTGATAAATCCGCAAATAGTACACGCCCGCTGCCGTCTGCCGTTCACCGTAGCGGTGACGATTTGTACAGTTGTCCAGGAGCCCGGCGTATGCGCCGCTAAGTTTGCCTTGTCGCCGCAATCACATTCATTCCAGTGACCTGCGGCATCTCTTTTCCAATCCGTGCCGTGATTGTGGCTGTGCGGATCGTCATACCCCACCACATAATAACTCTGACGGCTGATGGCAAAGGCAATCATTTCCAAAACGGTATCGTAGCTGCCGGACAACTCTTCTAATCTGCCATCGTCGTCCATGTACCACACCTTCACATTTGCTGCTTGTTCCCCTTGCTTGAGGGTATAGGGCAGTGCTACGGTCATAGGAACATCAAATTTAATGCCATCTGCAAAAACATTGATGTCAACCACAAGATTTAACCCCGCGTTGGTTTGTTGCGCTTCGTTCAAATCGCTCAGCAGGGTAACCGTTATTTCAACCGTGATAGCGCTGTCCGTATTGGCAAGCCCGCTGACGGTTTCGGGCGTTAGATAGATTTTTCCGGTAGGAAGAGTGACTATAAGTGATGTGTCTGCAGCGGCTATCTCCTGTATATCATCCGAAGTTATTACGGCAGCATCCCCATCCGTTTTCTCAACGACCGCCGGACCGTCATTGGGTATGATGACTTCGGATGGAGGGATGAGCGGCAGGGGTTCAAATTCTACCGTAACAGTGTGTATCTGCGCAATGTTTGAAATGATATATCCTGAATTTTTTCCATTGACTGCGGTGTAGTTGTCCTCCCATTTTCGCACACGATAGCCCTCTGCCGGAGTGGCTGTGAACACAACGCTTTTACCCTGCTCTACCGAACCGCCGGGGAAAATGAACGCGCCGTCTACCGTTGCGGTAAGAGTTCCGCTGCCATTGACGGTATCATAATAGACACTGTGGGTCGTGATATCTGCTTGCGTCCATTTTGCATAAAAGTTTACGTTCGCACTGTTTACGGTAATACCGTCAACCGGACCATAAATAGCTCCCGTACCGTCCTCTGTCAGAGTCCAGCCCGCAAAGATATACCCTTCACGTTCAAGATTGCCGCTGTTAAACGCAACCCACACCCTACCGTTATCTCTGTATAGCGTAGAGTCCACAGGAACCGTCCCGCCTGTTGCGTCGTTGGCGTGATATGTCACGGTATAGTATTGAATTTCCGAAAATTTTGCTTCCAATGTACGGTTGGTTGCTGCGGTGAAATCGTAGGGGTTGGCATCACTGACTTTAACGCCGTTTTCATACCAGCCGTTGAAATCATACTCTGTGCTGGCATTTGCCGTTACACTCACCTGTGTGTCCGCTTCCACAAGCTCGGGAGCGGACACCGTGCCGCCTGTTGCGGGGCTTGCTGTTATGTTGATGGTGCGATATTCTGCAAAAGGGATTCCGTTTGTCAGAGCATATGATTCGGCATCAGATCCTAAAAGTCCGCAGAACTTGATATTCAGCGGCACATATGCAGGGGGACTGCCGCCGATAGAACGATGGAAAGCATTTTCGCCGATACTTACAGTTTTTCCCATTATGAACACGCTTTCCAAATTTGTGCTGCCGATGAATGCTTCTTTGTCAATGCGTTTGACCGAATCGGGAATAATTACGCTTGTCAGTCTTGGCAATCCGGTTTTATAGCCGAACGCCAACTCCGAGATGGATTTTGTCCCGTCGGCAATTCTGACCGATGACATACTGCCTTTAAGCTGATAAGCTGCCATCCCCACATACACCAGCGAATTGTCGGGTTTGGCGTTAAACCACGGGGTGCTGTTGAACGCATGAAAACCAACGCTCTCAACGCTGTCCGGCACAATTATACCGACCAAATCCGTACAATTTTCAAACGCGCGTGATCCGATTTTTTCAAGACCGTTTGGAAGTTCAATATCTGTTAAGCCGCTGCAGCCGCTGAACGTACCGGCGCCAATGCTTTTAAGGCCGTTTTCAAAAGTCACATCAGTTAAACCGACACATCCGTAAAATGCCCCACCAGATGCAGAAGCCATCGAACCGATGGTTTCAACGCTGTTTGGAATAGTGATGCTTTCCAAGGCTGTGCAGTACATAAACGCCTCTCTGTCAATGGTTTTAACGCCGCTGCCCAAATTAAGCCCGGTCAACCCTTCGTTGCTATAAAATGCCCGGTATCCGATATGCACAACACTGTCCGGGATGTCGATGCTTTCCAGATTATTTCCTACTTGCGTAAAATTGTCGTTGGAAAAAGCCAGATCCGCAATCCCTGTTGTGTCGGTGCGCAGCTTTAACGCCGGGTCGGTGTTGGACTGTATCAGCTCGGTATTTTCCGGCATAACACCTATCCACTCATACGCGACTTTTCCCACATACATTACCCTAGGGGTAACAGCATCGGATGAAGAATACCAGTTTGTTCTGAAAAAAGCGCGGGAGCCGATGCTATAAACGCTGTCAGGCATATTGTTGATGGCGTTGTTTAAACTGCTGCATTGGTCAAACGTCTCTTCTCCAATACTTTCAAGGCCATCCGGAAAATTTATATTTAGCAGCGAACTGCACCAATAAAAAGCATGATTTCCGATGCTTTTAAGACCGTCCGGCAGGGTCACGTCTGTCAAATCCGTACAATAATTAAACGTACGCTCCTCAATATGCGTAACACCCTCCGGGATGGTTATTTTTGTTAATTTTTGGCTGTACTCAAACGCGTATGCAGAAATAGCCGTAACGCCTTCGGGAACATCATATGTGATCCCGGTTTTGTTCTCGGGATACCGTATCAACCGGGTTTCTGCCTTGTTGAACAAAACACCGTCTATATCGGCGTAAGCGGGATTGCTTTCGTCAACGGTAATTTCCGCTAACGATGAGCATCTTTCAAACACCCGGTCACCGATGCTTGTAACGCTTGCCGGGATATGTATGCTTGCCAGCGCAGGGGTCGAAAATTGATCACCCCGGAACGCTTGGTATCCAATCGTTTCAACGCTGCTGCCGATGGTTACGGATGCAAGCTTTGAGTGGCTTCCAAACGCCTTTTCGCCGATGGTGACCACATTGTCCGGTATGACGATGCTTTCCAGCGCGTAACAAAACTCAAAAGCCGAATCACCGATAGATATTACGCTGTTTGGGATGGTTATGTTTGTTATGTCAGATTGATTGGCAAACGCCCAGGCTCCGATGGCTTTAACGGTAATTCCGTTAATAGTGCCGGGGATTTCAATGTCTAAACTGCTGCCGGTATAGCCTGTAACAGTACCGGTTGTTTCGTTGAACGCAAATTCGGTTTCATTGGATGCCAGCACTGCCGGCGTGAAAGAGGGTATGAATGTCAGCAAAAGTGTCACTGCCAGAATCATGGATAAAATTTTGCTTGGTTTCATTTTTTATTTACCTCCGAAATGTATTTGTTTTCCGACTAATATAACGTCTTTGCGGTTATTGGTTATAATAATTACCTTATATCATCTTATCACGATTTCCTGCACAATGCAACGATTTTCAAAAAAGGTTCCTTTCCTAACTTCTTAAAGTGTCAATGATGGGTGACAGTTTGGGGTAAAAAAGATAGAGT
>Ga0099364_10006252_pt1 | contig 17404 bp, 12 predicted proteins | sample TergutTh196P3_FD_73070 | JGI IMG/M metagenome (GOLD analysis project Ga0099364, IMG submission 73070) | Microcerotermes parvus P3 segment gut microbial communities from Pointe-Noire, Republic of the Congo - Th196 P3 | ecosystem: Host-associated > Arthropoda: Insects > Digestive system > Gut ...
TCTTTTGATGACTTTAGAAAGCAACTCCTTGTTCACATGAAACGTTCTAACAATATACCGATGAGACCTCTTCTTTGGTATTCACCTCTTGAATACCTCACTGTCCAATATGTTTGACAATCCTACAAAATTGGAAAATTAAATCCGTAAATCTACGCAAAATCTACGCCCAAAATACTTGTACACACAACAAATTTATGATATACTTATCTTTGTGGTCTTTATTACTATGGCTTTGATCGCGGATGTACGGCTATCGCGGCCATACGGTCATGAGGAGAAGTGTTCTTATGCGGAAAATTATTTGCTCTGATTACAACGGGGCTTGCCTTGCCGCCGCCGATATTTTCAAAAAGCAGCTCGCGCAAAAACCGGGCAGCGTGTTTGGGCTTGCGACGGGCGGGACTCCGATAGCCCTATATCAGGAGCTTGCGCGGCAAAGCGACGCAGGAGAGATTGATTTTTCAAAGGCCAAGGCATTTAACCTCGATGAATATTATCCGATAAAACAGTCTCATAAACAAAGCTATAAAGCGTACATGGATTTGCATTTATTTAGTAAAGTCCGATTTGCCCACAGCGACATCCCAAATGGCGAAGCGGCAGACCCGGCGGCGGAATGTGCGCGATATGACGCGGCGATAGATGCCGCCGGAGGCATTGACCTGCAACTGCTCGGCATTGGCGTAAATGGGCATATCGGCTTTAACGAACCGGCATATGCGTACACGCTCGGCACACACCTTACAAAGCTGTCAGCGAGTACCCTGACGGCAAATTCCCGCTTTTTTGCAAAAGACGAACCACAGCCAAAAAAAGCCTTGACGATGGGCATAGACACGATTTTTCGGGCAAAAAACATACTCCTGCTCATCACGGGCGCGGCAAAAGCCGAAACAGCAAAAAAAATATTTGCAGGCAAGTTATTTACGCGAAATCCGGCATCCTTTCTCCTGCTTCATCCAAACGTGACAGTGATACTTGATGAAGCCGCAAACGGCAAATAATTATGAATTAAAAAGGGGATTATACAGCAATGAAAAATACCGGAGTGATAGCAAGAGGCATAGTAACGCCGATTTTCAGACAAGGCGACGACATTGTAAACATGATTAGCGACAGCCTTATAAAATCCGCAAAAAGGGATGGATTTAAAATTGCCGACGGTGACATAGTTGGCGTGACGGAAGCCGTTGTCGGGCGCACGCAGGGAAACTATGCGACACTCGAGCAAATATCAAATGAAATACAAGATAAATTTGGCGGCGGCACTCTTGGCATTGTGTTTCCGATACTCTCACGCAATCGCTTTGCCAATGTATTAAAAGGCATTGCCGGAGGCGCGGATAAACTTATAATCCAGCTTTCGTATCCAACTGATGAGGTGGGAAATGAGCTGATAACCATAAATGTATGCGACGAAAAGGGCGTAAACCCGGTATCGGACAATTTCAGCGAGAAAGAATTTCGCGAAAAATTTGGAATGGCGACGGTACACAGGTTTACGGGAGTAGACTACATCAAGTACTATAAAGAAGTAGCGGGCAATAGCGAGATAATTTTTTCAAATGACCCCAAGCATATTTTAAACTACACTAAAAAAGTGCTTTGCTGTGACATTCATACAAGGCGGCGCACTCAGGATATCATACGGGCTGCCGGAGCGGAAAAATGCCTGTGCCTTGACGATCTTCTGTGTGAACCGACCCCAGACGTCGGATATTCCGAATATGGCCTGCTCGGATCAAACAAGGCCACGGAAGAAACGGTAAAACTTTTTCCGCACAGCACCAAAGAATTTGTACTCAACCTGCAAAAAGAATTATTAAAGCGCACGGGGGCGGCTGTGGAGGTTTTGGTGTACGGCGACGGATGCTTCAAAGACCCCGTGGGCGGCATTTGGGAGCTTGCCGATCCCGTTGTATCGCCGGCATTTACGCCGGGGCTTGCCGGTACGCCAAATGAACTTAAAATCAAGTTTATAGCCGACAATGATTACGCTGACCTTTCCGGTCAAGAGCTGACAGATACAGTGCGGGAGCGTATTCGCGGCAAAGAGGGAAGCCTCGTTGGCAATATGGTTTCCGAAGGCACGACGCCGCGCAGGATACACGACCTTGTGGGCAGCTTATGCGATTTGGTGTCAGGCAGCGGAGATCGTGGCACGCCGATAGTGCTCGTGCAAAACTACTTTAAAAATTACGCCAGCGAGTAAAATGTGGAGAAAAATATAGGAGCAAAAACATGGGAGCATTAAATAATTTCAGCAATATAACCCCAAAAGCAATCACCGAGGCGGCAGAGAGATATGGCACTCCGCTTTATATCTACGATGAAGCGCTCATACTCGAACGCTCAAATGAATGTATGAAAATGCCAAATGCCTATGGCCTCACGGTACGCTATGCAATGAAAGCAAATTCAAACAAAGCGGTGCTGAAGCTGATTGTTGATAAAGGGCTTCACCTTGACGCAAGCTCACTCAATGAAGTGCTCAGAGCGAGGCTTGCGGGTGTAAAAACAGACAAAATAATGCTCACGACACAGGAAACTATTTCTGACGAGCGGCGCGGTACGCTGCAGGAACTTCTCTGCGACGGGCTTAAATATAATATATGTTCGCTTCACCAACTAAGGCTTGTGGGCGACTTTGCGGCTCAAAACAATATTGACGTCGGTATACGCATACACCCGGGCGTGGGTTCGGGAGAGAGCGCGACAAGAAACACCGGAGACGACTACTCGTGCTTTGGCGTGCATCTGGCAGATTTGTCCGAGCTGCACGAATACGCGGCCTCTAAGGGAATAGTGTTTCGCCATATACATGTGCATATAGGATCGGGAGCTGATACGGATATGTGGCGGCAGAACATTGACATTGAGCTAAACATCATAAAAGAGCATTTTCCAAACGCCGAAACGGTAAGTTTTGGCGGCGGACTCAAAGAAGCGCGTATGCCCGGCGAGAGTGCGGCGGATATTACACTGCTCGGAAATTATGCAAAGCAGCGGATAGAAGCGTTTTACGAAGAAACAGGGCGTAAATTGAAAATGGAAATTGAACCGGGCACATATATAGCCGCAAACTCGGGATATGCCGTAACACGCCTCATTGACAAGAAAAAAACGGCGCGTTCCAACTTTATCATAACCGACGGAGGCATGGAGATAAATTCGAGACCTTTGCTGTACGGCTCAAAGCATCCGATATACATCATATCACAGTGCGGAACAAAATTAGTATCGTCAGAATTTTCCGCGAAAGAGCATGACTTTGAAGCGGTTGTCGCGGGAAAATGCTGCGAAAGCGGAGACTGCCAGACGCTCGACATGGACGGGCACGCTATTGCGCGAAAAATGACACAGCCCGAAATAGGTGATATAGTTGTCATTGGAGGCGCCGGTGCATATTGCTCATCAATGGCGCCATACAATTATAATTCACATCAGCAAGCCCCGGAGGTAATGCTCACCTGCGACGAAGAACTCAAGCTGATTCGCAAAAGGCAAACACTGGAACAAATGCTGGAGAATGAGATATAACTTCGCCTCTATCTTCGCTCATTGACAACCCTTATTCACACCCTATAGTAATTTTCATCTATGAAATAACGGCAAAAAGGAATAATAGCAAGCATGAAGAAAATCAGAATAGGCATAATCGGATATGGCAACGTGAGCGCCGGAGCCGCTCTCGCGATCTATAAAGCCTCCGACATGGAGCTATGCGCCGTTTTTACGCGCCGTGACCCGAAAAAAGTCAAGCTGCAAGAAGGTTCTGTCCCGGTGCTGCCTATCGGCGAAGCTGACCATATGACCGGTGATATTGATGTGATGCTGCTTTGCACGGGCAGCGCAACCGACCTGCCGGAGCAAGGCCCGTATTTTGCAAAAAAATACAACATAGTGGATAGCTACGACGCGCACGAGAAAATCCCGGAGTATTTGAGCAAGGTAAATATTGCGGCAGCCGCGAATAAAAAGACAGCCATCATATCGGCAGGCTGGGACCCGGGATTGTTTTCACTCATGCGCCTGTATTCGGATGCAATGTTGCCGGAGGGCGAGACGCATACGTTTTGGGGTCCGGGCGTGTCGCAAGGACACTCAGACGCCATCCGCCGCGTTGACGGGGTAGCGCATGGGGTGCAATATACGATACCGGTTGACAGCGCGGTAGAAGAGGCGCGAGGCGGCGGCATATTAAAGCTGTCGCCAAAGCAAAAGCATAAAAGAGACTGCTTTGTCGCGCTAAAGCCGGGCGCCGACAAAGACGAAGTAGAAGAGGCTATCAGGCATATGCCAAACTACTTTGAAGGCTACGATACAACGGTGACATTCGTGGAGATAGAAGAATTATTCGAAAAACACTCAAAAATGCCTCATGGAGGGATGGTGCTGCGCGGCGGAATAACCGGAAAAAGCAAGCAATTTATGGAGCTGTCGTTGCGATTGGATTCAAATCCCGAATTTACGGGCAGCATTATGACAGCCTATGCCAGAGCCGCGTATCGAATGAATCTCGAGGCTTCTTACGGAGCTAAAACACCGCTCGATATTCCGCCGACATATTTGTCAAGCAAGAGCAGAGATGAAGTAATTAAACAGTTATTGTAAAGGAATAGCAATATGCCGATAAAAATCCCAAATCAATTGCCCGCAACCCCTATTCTGGAGGGCGAGAATATATTTGTTATGACGGAAAACCGTGCGATGCATCAGGATATCCGCCCGCTCCGCCTGCTAATATTAAACCTCATGCCCACTAAAATAGTCACGGAAACACAGCTTTTGCGAAAACTTTCAAACTCGCCGCTGCAAGTTGAAGTCGAGTTTTTGCAGACCATCAGCCATGTTTCCAAAAATGTTGATCCGCAGCATTTGGCGTCGTTCTACACAACATTTGAAAAGGTGCGGGACTTGCAATATGACGGAATGATAATCACCGGAGCGCCGGTGGAAAACCTCGAATTTGAAGATGTAGATTATTGGCGTGAGCTATGTGATATTATGAGCTGGGCGGCAAGCAACGTGTTTTCGACATTCCATATATGCTGGGGGGCGCAGGCGGGCCTGTATTATCATTATGGCATACCAAAATATCCGCTCGGCTCGAAGCTCTCCGGTATCTACAAGCATTTTGTCTGCAAACCAAACTCCATGCTTTTTCGCGGATTTGACGATGAGTTTTACATGCCGCACTCGCGCTATACAGATGTGCGCGAAGCGGACATACTGGCTGTACCGGAATTAGAGCTGCTTTCGGTTTCTGATGAAGCGGGAGTCTTTGCGGTCAAATCAAAGGACAACAGGCGTGTATTTGTTACCGGACACCCGGAGTATGACGCAGATACACTCGCGATAGAGTATTTTCGCGATAAAGAAAAAGGACTGCCGGCAAAGGTTCCTCAAAACTACTTTCCAAATGACGATCCGGCAGCGTCTCCGGTCGTGCACTGGCGGGCGCACGGACAGCTGATGTACACAAATTGGCTCAATTATTATGTCTATCAGTCAACCCCATACGATATAACGCGGGTTTCGGGTTAGGCGTTCCCGCTTCTAGGCGGGGCGAAAACGAAAGGGTTTGCTTTATCTCCGCAATATGTGGTGAGCATGTCTCCAGCCTCAATCATATGTATAACCCATAGACGGAATACTGATAAGCGTATTGCCGCTCAAATCACACCACGCGGAATAATCCGTACCCTGCACATATAAAAGCCCCGACACCTCGTCATATGAAAGTATGCCGAGGTCGCTTTTTATCACAAGCCCATCAGTGCCGACATACTTAAACGTGGTGCGCCTATATTCCGAACCTATGAAGCTGCCGCGAAAGCTGCCTGTATTTACGGCAAACCCTACAGTATCGCCGTGAAATGTAACAGGTTCTATCAGCGCGTCTTTTTCGGGCGAAATGATAACGAAGCCATCGGGTGTCATAATGCCGGGATATACGCTCACAAACTCGTCGTCAAACTCGAAAAACCGGATAAACCCGTTTGCAAAGTCATTTACATACCGCTTTTCGGCCAAAGAAAGCGGGTACACATCACTCGCGCTAAAGAGCCAAACGCCGTTTTCCGTAGTGCAAAGGTAAAAACCGTTGCCGGCATATGAAACAGATGACTCCGGAGTGTATGGCAACGCTCCTGCCGGATAGTCTATTTTGTCAAACGTATTTGTAAGCAGTACCGGAAAATCGTTTCTTTCATGCGAATAAACGGTATATGTCTGGCCGTCGTAACTGTTTACAATAATATGCCCGGCATCCACAGTGTGCAAAACCTCTCCCTTTTTGTTGATTACACGCTGCTCTCCGGTCGGTGATTCCACGACTGCGCGGTCATCCATAAATGCCGCGCCGTAAATGTAATCCGCGGCGATTGCAAAGTCAAGGCTCGTGTCAACAAAACCCCACAAACCGTTGCTCTGCGCCGTCGTGACCGCCGCAAGGCCATCGGAGAAGTAAAGGGCGGCGGCAAAATCCGTCTCGGTGATTTGCCCGGTCAGCACGTCCATAAGAGCATATGTCTCGTCGTCAAGCAATATAAACCCATAGCCTTCGCTGACGCTGTAAACAAATTCTTCGGGCCAAGTATCCACGGAAATACGCCTTGCCCACGGGAGGTCGAGTATATTGTAAAGGAAATTTCCGTTGTAATCGTAGACGTCAATATCAAAGCTGTCATGGTCATACATGAGAAACATTACATCTTGCCGAAAAGCAATGTTCACATAACCAAAAGGCGTTATCCAACTGCCGTCGGCGGCGCAAGCAGCATAGACAGACAAATAGTTGCGGTCAAAACCGGACACATGCACGTCTTTTTGGAGGTAGTATACCGGATGTGAACTCTCGCCGCCCGGCGATGTATACACAGCCCTGCGAATATTATCATATACCGGATCGGTTACGACCATGCCGTTTTCCGTAACAAAGCCGTATTTCGTAGTATAGATACCGCCGTCATTCATGGTAATTGCGCTCCCATACGGCAAGAGCGAGCCATAATCATTTGAGGGTATTAAATCAGAAAGCACAAAATTACCCGCTCTGGTAAATTTTGAGCGCGGCGAATCGTATGGAATGAGAGCGGAACTGTCCGTGCTGACATTCCACTTCATCTCGGGTATCGTTTCCAAAGCAAATTCAATCGGTGAGTTCCGGTTAGAAACGTAGCCTTGCGAGGTTATTAGAGCCTGCCCTTCGTCGGTTTGAAGCCAGTTGTACAAAATGCGGGCAGGATCGTCCTCGGGCAAATCCCTGTCAATCACAGCATAATAAGGGTTGATAAACGGATAAGCACCGCTCGATATGGTATCGGCGGACGGCATAACACCGTCAATAGAAAGTATCTTGAGCCCATCAGCCATACCCATATTTGCCGCATAATGATATGTGGTGTAGCCTATTGCGTTTGCGCTGTTGTCAAAGCCTCTGATAGCGGTAACCGCATCCTCCGCGTGGCCCGCCCGTATGCTTTGCATAGGAGGCTCCATCATTTTTTGCCAGTCCATGACAAGTTTTTCCATCAAAATCTGGCTTGCCGCATCTTCATTTCGCTGAAAAGCCATGATTTCAATATCATCACCGCCAATCTCCTGCCAGCCGGTTATTTCGCCGGAATATATTGCCTTGATATCATTGGTACTAAGATTGCTTACGGGGTTTGAAATGCTGACGACAAATACAAGCGCGTCCGTCGCGATAGGAGCCATGTCATATCGGAAGTCTTGCAGCGAAATCTCGCTCATCACGCCCGGCGAAGGCTCGCCGGCTATGAGTATATCGCACAGACCGTTTGCCAAATTCAAATACGCGCTTGTCGTCCTGGTGAATACAGCCAGTTCCCTGACATTTTCGCGAGACTCGCCAAGCATTACAGCGGCAAGAGCTTCGGCGATTGGCATGGTGCTTGGAGAACCGTCCATACGCGGGAAATTGTCGCGGGTAAAGGCAAATTCCTCGCGCAAAATAGGTATCTCATCTGTCGGAGGTGCGGTAGGCTCCGGGGTGTCAGAGGGTATGTCGCCGCCGCTTCTGCACGCAAAAAGCAAAACAGTCAAAGCCAAAAGCGGAAGTAATATACACATACGCTTCATAACCTATATTACCTCCTTATTTCTTTTTGCGGCTTCAAACTCGCGCTTCTAGATATTGAATTATACCAAAAATTAAGATAAAATGATAGCATGAATTTACGAAACGATAAACTTGACACTATTGCGGCAATAGCAACAGGCACCGCAACATCGGCGATTGGCATTGTGCGAGTAAGCGGAGACAATGCGTTGACCGCTGCGGATAATATTTTTCGCACAGCGTGCGGTGTCTCGCTCAAGGACTTGAAAGATAGGCATTTATACTACGGAGAGCTTATCGGCGCGGACGGTGAGCTTATTGACTTGTGCCTATGCGTTGTATCGCGTGCGCCAAACTCTTACACGGGAGAGAACACCGTTGAGTTTCATTGCCACGGGTCGCCCGTCGTACTCTCGGAGGTTTTGCGTGCTTTATTTAAGCAAGGTGTGAGGCAAGCCGAGCCGGGAGAATTCACAAAACGCGCGTTTTTGAACGGCCGCATGGACCTTACGCAGGCGGAGGCCGTCATAGACTTGATTGAGTCCGAAACGCCGCTTGCCGCGCAAAATGCGGCAAGGCAGCTTGGCGGCGCTGTTTGCGAAAAAATGAATACAATATATGACAAGCTGGTTGATATTATGGCGCATTTTCACGCGGTTATAGATTATCCCGACGAGGACATTGAGGACTTCAAAATGCAGGGATACCTGACTGTGCTGCGGGAGTGCGAGGAAGAATTGCGGCGTATGCTCGGCACGCACGAGCGCGGCAGGGTTTTAAGGAGCGGTATACCAACGGCAATCGTCGGGCGCACAAACACGGGAAAATCCTCGCTGCTCAATGCTTTGCTCGGGTATGAACGCGCTATCGTGACTGATATTCACGGAACAACAAGAGATACAATCGAAGAAAAAGTCTTAATCGGGAAAGTCCTGCTCAGGCTCATTGACACGGCGGGACTGCGGCAAACCGATGACACTGTAGAAAAATTGGGCGTGCAAAGGACGCTCGATGCGCTTCAAGGAGCGGGGTTTATTATCGTGGTGTTTGACGGGTCAAAGCCGCTGACTGACGGTGATATGGAAGTGCTGCGGGCAGTTCAGGCTCACGGTGAGAGCAATGTGCCGAAAATCGCAGTCATAAACAAATCAGACTTGTTTGTGGGCTCGTGCGGCGACAACTCGAACGGCGGCAAGCCAAGCGGCGACCCGTGCGGCGGCAAGCAAACGGAAACTATGTGTTTTTGCATACCGGAAGAAATCGGTATGGAACATTGCGCTATCTCCGCATTGACGGGAGAGGGGCTTTCGGAATTAGAAGAAATTGTGCAAAGATTGTTTCCCGATTTTAGTACCGCTCCGAAAGGTGAGATAATAACAAGTGTTCGCCAAGCGGAGGCACTGTGCAGGGCAATAGATAGCTTAACACTTGCGGAAGAGGCGTTGACCGCTGCGGTCACGCCCGATGCCGTGCTCACGGACATAGAAGCCGCTTTATTTGCCATAGGCGAGGTCACGGGCAAAACCACCCGCGACGACATAGTTGCACGGATATTTGAACGCTTTTGCGTAGGCAAGTGATGTGTTGCGCCTGCGGTTTTTGATAAGTTAGGAAATTTCCTGACAGGGAGCAGTGTGTCTCAGAGGTCTTAGAGGTTTTAAAATCACCTTATTTTCATTTGAGTATAAATTTTTATTCCCTTTGGCGAAAAATGTGATATAATTTCCTTTGCGCGGCTTTTAGCGTATGCGGACGGCGACCCCGCCCGCGTTGTATCCCCGCCGCACGACCCTACCCGCGCGGTTTTCGACCGCGCTCCACCCCACACACAATTCAAAAATTGGAGTGAATATTCCAGAAAATAAATAGGAGGAGCAATATGAGCAATAAGTACGTATATCTATTTTCCGAGGGAAGCGGAAAAATGAGGAATCTACTCGGCGGAAAGGGCGCGAACCTTGCCGAAATGACAAATCTCGGGCTGCCTGTCCCGCGTGGGTTTACGGTAACGACCGAAGCCTGCGCCGCATACTACGACGACGGCGAGATAATAAGCGATGCCATTGCCGGAGAAATCATGCAATACATTGACAAATTAGAAGGCATAACGGGCAAGAAATTCGGCGATGAGCAAAACCCGCTGCTTGTTTCCGTGCGTTCGGGTTCCCGCGCATCTATGCCGGGAATGATGGACACAATATTAAACCTCGGACTCAATGAGAAAGTCGTTGAAGTAATGGCCGAAAAAAGCGGCAATGCGCGCTGGGCATATGACTGCTACAGAAGATTTATCCAAATGTACTCAGACGTGGTTATGGGCGTCGGCAAGAGCTATTTTGAAGAACTCATTGACGAGATGAAAGAGAAAAAGGGAGTCAAAGACGACCTTGAGCTTACCGCTGATTGCCTAAAAGAACTGGCGCATGAATTTAAGAATCAGTACAAAAAATCAATAGGAGCGGATTTCCCCGACGATGCAAAGGTTCAGCTCATGGGAGCTATAAAAGCGGTTTTCCAATCATGGAACAATCCGCGCGCCATTTCCTATCGCCGTATGTACGACATACCCGGAGATTGGGGCACGGCCGTCAATGTGCAAGAGATGGTATTCGGCAACCTCGGAGACACGTCGGGCACGGGAGTCGCTTTTACACGTAACCCCGCAACCGGCGAGAAAAAACTGTTTGGCGAGTTTTTGATGAACGCGCAGGGCGAAGATGTCGTTGCGGGTATCCGCACGCCAAACAGCATTGACAAGTTGCGTGATATTATGCCGGAAGCATATGACGAATTTGTAAAGATATGCAGCAAACTTGAAAACCATTACCGCGATATGCAAGACATGGAGTTTACAATTGAAGACAAAAAACTCTTCATGCTCCAAACGCGCAACGGCAAGCGCACGGCGGCGGCGGCGCTCAAAATAGCCTGCGATCTCGTTGACGAAGGCGCAATCAGCGATAAGGAAGCTGTTTTAATGATTGACGCCAAATCGCTCGACGCGTTGCTTCACCCGCAGTTTGAAGCGGCGGCGCTCAAAGCGGCGACCCCTATCGGCACAGGACTTGCGGCGTCTCCCGGAGCGGCGACGGGCAAAGCGACATTCACGGCGGAAGACGCAAAGAAAATGGCGGATGCCGGAGAAAAAATTATCCTTATCCGCTTGGAAACCACCCCCGAAGACATAGAGGGAATGGCGGCGGCGCAGGGCATACTGACAGCGCGCGGCGGCATGACATCTCACGCGGCGGTCGTAGCCCGTCAAATGGGCACATGCTGCGTGGCAGGCTGCGGAGGCATGAAAATTGACGAAAAGGCGAAGAAGTTTGAGCTTGGCGGAAAAACATTCGGCGCGGGCGACTGGATCAGCCTTGACGGTACAACAGGCAACATCTACGGCGAGGCTATTAAGACGACCGAAGCCACGATCGGCGGCGAGTTTGGACGCATTATGGCGTGGGCCGACAAATACAGAAAACTCAAGGTCAGAACAAACGCTGATACCCCGCACGATTCGAGGGCGGCAGTTGAGTTTGGCGCGGAGGGAATCGGACTGACGCGCACCGAGCATATGTTCTTTGAAGCCGATAGAATCCCGGCAATCCGTGAAATGATATGCGCCGAGACGGTAGAACAGCGCGAAAAGGCTTTGGCAAAACTTGAGCCGATGCAGCAGGCCGATTTTGAAGGCATTTATGAAGCAATGGAAGGCCGGCCTGTCACGATTCGCTTCTTAGACCCGCCGCTCCATGAGTTTTTACCCACGGCGGAAAGCGACATTGAGAAGCTGGCAAGAGATACGGGCAAAACAATCGCCGACATCAAAGCCATCATTACGTCTTTGCACGAGTTCAACCCGATGATGGGGCATCGCGGCTGCCGCCTGACGGTCACATACCCGGAAATCGCCGTGACGCAAACAAAGGCCATCATCAAAGCCGCTATCAAAGTCAAGAAAGCCCATCCCGAATGGGAGATGATTCCCGAAATCATGATTCCGCTCATTGGCGAGGTCAAAGAGTTTGTATATGTCAAGAACATTGTCGTGCAAACAGCGGACGCGCTCATCGCCGAGGCAGGAAGCGACCTGAAATACCTTGTCGGCACAATGATCGAGATTCCGCGCGCCTGCCTCACGGCGGATGCCATAGCCAAAGAAGCCGAATTCTTCTCATTCGGAACAAACGATCTGACGCAAATGACATTTGGTTTTTCACGCGACGACGCGGGCAAATTCCTCGATGAGTATTATCAGAAGAAGATATTTGAATCCGACCCGTTTGCGCGAGTAGATCAGGTTGGCGTAGGCAAGCTGATGGAAATGGCGGTTGAGCTTGGAAAGAAAGCCCGGCCTGACATCAAGCTCGGCATATGCGGAGAACACGGCGGCGACCCGTCGTCCGTAGAGTTCTGCCATAAGATAGGGCTGGCATACGTCTCTTGCTCGCCGTTTCGCGTACCTATTGCTCGTCTTGCGGCGGCTCAGGCGGCGTTAAAGGAATAAAGGCATGGAAACAAGAAAACTATATCGTTCGCGCTCCAACAGATGGATAGCAGGCGTATGCGGCGGGATAGGCGAATACCTCAACATTGACCCGACGATTGTCCGAATAATAGCCATCGTAGTGCCCGGTTTCGGGTGGATAGCATACTTTATATGCGCGTTGATTATTCCTTCGGAATAGAAAATGCGACAGAAAATGCCGGAGCGGAGCAAATAAAAAAGAGCGGATAAGGGGTGCGGGATTAAAACCCGGCGCCCCTGCCCGTTTATAAGCGGATAGCCTGACTTAGTTATAAAAAACACGCAAAAGAAGCGTTCATAAATATTTTGCCGAAAGGAAAGAAGGTGCGATATGGAAAAGTGTCCTACGGATATAAAGCAGACGGCGCGAAATATGCTTGAGGGAAACATCATACCGTTTTGGCAAGGGCTGCGTGACGAAATACACGGCGGCTATTACGGACATATGGATATAGATTTAAAGGTAAACCAAAAAGCGGATAAGGGCTGCATCCTAAACAGCCGCATACTGTGGTTTTTCTCCGAAGCGGCGCGTATTTTGCGGCGAGATGACCTTTTGGACGACGCAAGACACGCTTATAATTTTCTCGCGCAAAACTGCATAGACAAGGTAAACGGCGGCATATACTGGTCGGTGACATACGACGGCAAACCGGCGGATACTACAAAGCACACTTATAATCAAGCCTTTGCGGTATATGCTCTGTCTGCCTATTATGAAGCAAGCGGCGACAAGACGGCGCTTGAAACGGCGCGGGAAATATTCACGCTTATAGAAGAGCGGTTTACAAATTCGGGAGGCTATGGCGAAGCGTATGACTGCGCGCTAAACCCCATAGAAAACGATAAGCTCTCGGAAAACAATATCATCGCAGCGAGAACCATGAATACGATATTGCACTTGTTTGAGGCATACAGCGGCCTGTACCGTGCCGCAAGAGACGGCAAAGCCGCAGAGAAAATGCGCTTTATACTGGATATATTTTCAAATAAGCTGTATAACCCGGAATTACAGCGGCAAGACGTGTTTTTTGACTCAAACTGGGAAAACTTGATTGACTTGACATCATACGGGCACGATATAGAAAGCTCATGGCTCGTCGAGTGGGGCGCAGGGTTGCTCGACGGCGATGAGGATGCCTCTTTACGCGAGACGGTCTCAGGAATATGTTCCGCTCTTGCGGATGGTACGTATGAAAAAGCATATCGCGAAAACTCTTTGCGCAACGAATGTCTCGGCGATGAGCAAGACGAAAAGCGCGTCTGGTGGGTGCAGGCGGAGGCTGTTGTGGGATTTTTGAACATGGCGCGTAAACACCCAGAGCAGACAAAGTATCAGAAAGCCTCCGAGAACATTTTGAGCTTCATCAAAGAAAAAATCATTGACAAACGACCCGGCTCAGAGTGGCTGAGCGAAGTAATGCCCGACGGTAGCCACACCCCCTCCCGCAGAGCCATAGTCGAAGAGTGGAAATGCCCTTACCACAACGGCAGAATGTGTTTAACTCTGCTTTCGGCAGATTATTAGCGTTTGGGCGCCGAGCCGAATTCATTTCGGCAAAGGCGATATATTAAATTGACATCTTAAAACTTTACTTGTGTGTTTTGCTTAGAATGCAAGTTCAATTTTCCGATTATTTAAAGTTGCCCTTTGATTAGCTTTCAATTTCGATAACATTATTTTACCATACTCACAAGTTTATTGACTTTGTGGCAATTTTGCCGCAAAAAGCCTTGTCGTGCTCGACAAACAGCATTGTGGGCTTATATTTTGTTATCAAGTCTTCAATTTGGATTCGCGACAGGACATCAATATAATTAAGCGGCTCGTCCCATATGTACAGATGTGCGCGTTGGCATAGGCTGGTGGCGAGCAGCACTTTTTTCTTTTGCCCCGCGCTAAAATCGCTGATATCCTTTTCAAACTGGACGCGAGAAAAATCTAATTTTCTGAGTATTGCTTTAAACAACGGCTCATCTATATTTTTCTCAAAACAATATGTTTTCAGGTCGCCTGTCAGAAATGACGTGTCCTGCGGAATATATGAGATTATAAGATTGCGGCTAATCCGCACTTCTCCCGTATATGGTATTTCATCGCCGCATACTAATTTCAACAGGCTGCTTTTGCCCGAACCGTTTTTTCCGAGCAGCGCAACACGATCACCTTGATCAATCACAAAATTCAGACCGCTAAACACGCCCTGATTACCGTAGGAAACCGTCACTTTTTCTAACGAAACCAAACGAGATGAATGAAACGGCTGCGGGTGCAGCTTCACGCTTTCGGAGGTTTCAATATTGCTCAGCAGCTTTGATTTTTCTTCTATCTCCCGTTCCCTGCGGCGATTAACGGATTTAGCTCGCTTCATCATCTTTGCTGATTTATGGCCAATATAGCCGCGGTCAACCGGGCCTGTGCCTTTTTTGCTTTTTTCAACTTTTGCCGCCCAATCGGAATTTGCGCGATATGCGGATGCCAAGCGGTCTATCTGGGCACTATGCTTTGCGTTTTCGGCAATCTCAAAAGTGTCTTGACGCTCTTTGCCCTGAAACCAACTGGAAAAGTTTCCTCTTTGAATTTCGATGTTCTTCTTATTTATGGACATGATATGGTCTATGCAAGCGTCCAGAAACGACCGGTCGTGCGACACAAGGATATAGCCCGATTTGCTGTCTAAGTATTTCGCAACAGTTTCACGGGCATTCATATCTAAATGGTTTGTCGGCTCGTCAATAAGCAAGAATCCGTTTTCCCGCAAAAATAGACTGCAAAGCAATACTTTTACCTGTTCACCGCTTGAAAGTGTCAAGTATGGCCTATACAGGGCGGACTCGTCAAAATCAAGCACGGAAAGCTCCCTTTTAACTTCCCAGAGCGAGCAATCCATAGCGATAGAAGATATTACATCAATGGTGTCAAGCTCCCTGTTTGCTACGTCAAAAGGAAAGTAGCTGAAATTTACATTTGCCGATATTTTGCCTCTGTATTCATATTGCCCCGTGAGCAGCTTGAGGAGCGTTGTCTTGCCCCGCCCGTTTCGTCCGCAAAGCCCGAGCTTCCATTTTGTGTCAATGTTGAAGCTCACGCCGGAAAATATGCAGTCATAACTGCCGTCATATGTAAATGTTAAGTCTGAAATACTGATAAGCGCCATATATTAAATACCTTAGTTAATGTGATTATAAAAGTTTATCTCATCCAAAACGCTATGTAAATATTTTTCGAAAGATGATGTCATTTTTACTTCAAAACACACGGTACACACGGCGCTGTGTTCACAAAGATAAAAATTTTTCAAAAATCTAAAAAAAAGTCTTGACAAGGGTATATCGGGGGTGGTATCCTAATCGGGCGTCACAAAATAAAGACGCACAACGCGAGTAAAGCAAGCGCGTAAAAAAACGCAAAAATGCTTTGAGTGACAAGAGAAAGTTGGCAAAGACAATTTTCCATAAAGAATTCCCACGGGGGATTCTTTTCTGTCGCAAAAGCCAAAAAATTCTTTTAACGCCGCAAGTTATCCTCGCATTGCACCTTGTAAATTAAACAATGTAAACAAATATGCGCACCATATTTGTACATGGTGATTGTGATTTATCATAATCATTATGAACCTTAAAAATTCCTTATGTTTCGCAACCATGAATCATATCGCAAACGCATGTCGTCTGACGAAAGGTTTGTGGGGCGAGACGATTTGAGAGCTAGAAAGCTTTTCAATGATCGGTTTTAAGAATGCTTAGGCGTTCTTCAAATACCATATATTGAGAGTTTGATCCTGGCTCAGGACGAACGCTGGCGGCGTGTCTAATACATGCAAGTCGAACGGACTTAGCGAGAGCTTGCTCTTGCGAAAGTTAGTGGCGGACGGGTGAGTAATGCGTGAGCAACCTGGCCTTTGGAGGGGGACAACAGTTGGAAACAGCTGCTAATACCGCATAATATATTCTTATGGCATCATAGGAATATCAAAGATTTATTGCCAAAGGATGGGCTCACGTCTGATTAGCTTGTTGGTGGTGTAACGGACCACCAAGGCTGCGATCAGTAGCCGGACTGAGAGGTCGAACGGCCACATTGGGACTGAGATACGGCCCAGACTCCTACGGGAGGCAGCAGTAGAGAATATTGGGCAATGGGGGCAACCCTGACCCAGCAACGCCGCGTGAAGGAAGAAGGCTTTCGAGTTGTAAACTTCTTTGACGAAGGACGAATAAATGACGGTACTTCGAAAACAAGCCACGGCTAACTACGTGCCAGCAGCCGCGGTAATACGTAGGTGGCAAGCGTTGTCCGGATTTACTGGGTGTAAAGGGCGCGTAGGCGGATATTCAAGTCAGATGTGAAATCTATGGGCTTAACCTGTAAACTGCATTTGAAACTGTTTATCTTGAGTGATGGAGAGGCAGGCGGAATTCCTAGTGTAGCGGTGAAATGCGTAGATATTAGGAGGAACATCAGTGGCGAAGGCGGCCTGCTGGACATTAACTGACGCTGAGGCGCGAAAGCGTGGGGAGCAAACAGGATTAGATACCCTGGTAGTCCACGCTGTAAACGATGAATACTAGGTGTGGGGGGACTGACCCCCCCTGTGCCGGAGTTAACACAATAAGTATTCCACCTGGGGAGTACGGCCGCAAGGTTGAAACTCAAAGGAATTGACGGGGGCCCGCACAAGCAGTGGATTATGTGGTTTAATTCGAAGCAACGCGAAGAACCTTACCAGGGCTTGACATGGGGACGACAGGGATAGAGATATCCCCTTCTTCGGACGTCCCACACAGGT
>Ga0099364_10006253_pt1 | contig 17402 bp, 14 predicted proteins | sample TergutTh196P3_FD_73070 | JGI IMG/M metagenome (GOLD analysis project Ga0099364, IMG submission 73070) | Microcerotermes parvus P3 segment gut microbial communities from Pointe-Noire, Republic of the Congo - Th196 P3 | ecosystem: Host-associated > Arthropoda: Insects > Digestive system > Gut ...
GTCCTCCCGGCGCTCCACGGCGTATACATGACCGCGATAGCCCGAAAGCGCCATTTCCACCGTCACCGAGCCGGTTCCCGCGCCAACATCCCAACAAACGCTGTCAGGATACAAGTTCAACTTCGACAGGACGACCGCCCGGGTTTCACTTTTGGTCATCGGGATTCCGGGCAGACGGGAAAAACAGTCGTCTGGTAATCCGTGGGGCGTTCTGTCGTCAAAGGTTTCATTCACGAACAGCAGTACAGTCAGCGAGGGAAATACCCCGCGCGACAGCTTTTCCGCGGTGGTTTCATGAACCCGCTCCTGTTCCGTTCCGATGTTTTCGCCCACATGTACCTTGATACCATCGAACCCAGCTTTCCCTAAAGCCGCGCCGATGGCGTCCGTGTTATTCCCGGTCAGACAGAATGTCAAGCGGTTGCGCCGGACGCTATCCACGACATTCGCCCCGCGTCCATGAGTGCTGATAAACGCCGCGTCCTGCCACGGCAGTTTCAGCTTGGCAAAAAAAGCGTTGACGGTGGAAATGCCCGGAATGAAACGGAGTTCATAGGCCGGCAACACCTCGCCAATCCCCGCCGCCGCACTGTAAAACCCCACGTCGCCGGAGACGAGCACGGCAAATGTCTCCGCATCCTCCCTTTCGATACAAGCCGCCACGTCCTTCGGCAGATAATACGGATGGGATCGCTTTTCCTGATACGCCTCAAGCACGTTTGCCGCGCCGAGCAGTACGCCGGCTTGCGATATCGCGTCCCGCGCCTCCGGCGTCAATGTATGCCGCCCTAAACCCACCCCGATAACCGATACTTTTTTCATTCCCTCAGCTCCATCATTCTAAATAGGGCGTTTTCCAAAGAAACCCCGCCCAATTCGTTGGGTTTTGCCAATACAGCCGTGACCATGCCCAAACTTCGCGCCGCCCGGACTTTCTCAGGAAATCCGCCTGCCGCGCCTGCGTTTTTTGTCACAAGAATTCTGGCTTTAGCGGCTTTGAACATCGCGCTGTTCAGTTCCTCCGAAAACGGGCCTTGCATACAAATGAGCCGTTCGGGACGGTATCCCCATTCCTGGCAGGCGCGCAAACTCTCCAGACTCGGCAAAATGCGCAGCCATACCCGGTTTTGGAAATCCGGCAGTTTGGTAAACAGTCCCGCATAGGACGCGCCCATGGTGACAAAAATCCCCCCCGGCTCCCGTTCCAGCCAGGAAAGCAAGGCGTCCATATCGTCAAAGTACGTACAGCCCGGTTCTTCCACATTCTCCCGCAGCACACGAAGCAGCGGGATACCGGCGCTTTGGCAGGCGGCGGCGATCGTTTGACTGGCTTCCGCCGCATAGGGGTGGGTCGCGTCAAAGACCAATGCGGGTTTGTCCCGCTGGATGAGGGATACCATTTCTTCGGTATCGAGCCGCCCTATATGAATATTCACATCCGGCAGATTGTCCACCGGGTGTGCGCCGTCTGGGGTGGCGACGCAGTATCGTATCGGTATCGTATATTCGGCGCTGATCTCACACAGCTTCCGTCCCTCGGTCGTGCCTCCAAAGACGACGGCTTTACTCATGGCGGTACCCTCTCGGCGTTACCATACGTCCGCCTATATTCTTTGTCGTCGAATTGCCGATAAATATAGTTTCTTCCATATTTGCCTTATAATCCCTAAGCCCACCAAGCGTCAGCAGGGTGATGGATTGCCCTTCTCTCCCAATGTTACGGGCAACGCCGCAAAGCCTGTCCGCGGATAAGAGGGTAAGCAGCAGGTCGCAGGCGTCCCGCAGATGCCCCGCTCTCTTTTGGCTTCCCGGATTGTATAAGCAAATGGCAAAATCACCGGAAGCGGCGGCATGTAAGCGTTTCTCAATGATTGCCCATGGGGTCAACAAATCGCTCAGACTGATCACGGCAAAGTCGTGTCCGATGGGCGCACCCAGCAGGGCGGCGCCGCTGACCGCCGCCGTTACGCCGGGAACGACTTCCATCTCTATGTCCGGCTTTATGTCCGGCGCGTCTGCCGCCAGCTCAAATAGCAGACTTGCCATGCCATAGACGCCGCTGTCTCCGCTCGACACAACACATACGGCTTTTCCGCTTGCTGCAAGTTCGATCGCCATACGGCAGCGTTCGGTTTCCTGGGTCATGCCCGTTTCATGATATGCTTTTTCAGGAAATAGGGGACGCAAAAGCTTTGTGTAACCCGAATAGCCCACAACGACGTCGCAGTCCATAAGTCTCCGTTTGCAGATTTCCGTCATGTTCCCCGCATCACCGGGACCAAAACCGACAATGCATAACTTAGCCATCCGCTCACTCCTTTTCAAAAACCGCGACGGTCACGCCATCCTTTGCGGTTTTACGCAGAATCAGCTTTCCCTTGCCGCCGCACAAAACGGCGGCGCGTTCACAGACATTATCGACGCCGACCGCTTGGTAAACCCGCTCGGAAGACGAGAAATCCCCCTGTACAGACGCCAGTTCTTCCGCCGGATAGAAGCGCAGCGGGAGTTGATGCGCCGCGGCGAAGCCAAGCAAACCTTCTTCATTCTGTTTGATATCAATCGTCGCGACCTCGCTTACACGGAGGAGCGGGATCTGATCGTCCCAGAGCAGAATCGTCGCCGCGCGTTCAATAGTTTCCGCCGAAAGGCCGCGGCGGCATCCTATCCCCAGAACGAGGTTGCGCGACTGCTCTGTATTGCCGAGGATCCCGTGACGATCACTGGCGGTGGTGATCACCGGCGTCGCGCCGATCATCGCCGCGATTTGCGCTGTCAGGCGGTTCGCGCCGCCTGCATGTCCGGACAGCAGGCTTATGGCGAACTGTCCCGTTTCGTCGCAGACGACCACGGCGGGATCGGTCAACTTACTTCTTATCAGCGGCGCGACGCTGCGTACCGCGATACCGCAGGCGCCGATAAACACCAGCGCGTCCTCGTTGGCGAAGAGCTGTTCCGCCAATGCGTATACGGAGGAAAAGGGCGCAAAGCCTGTTCCCCCGGCGTGACGCGCCGTAAGGTAACACTTGACCGCATGCTCCCCTTCCATCAACAACGATAAGCGCTCCATAAGCGCCGCGCCGCAGGCTGAGAAAGCGAGGATGGCAATCTTCATTCTTTCGCCTCCCGGTATCCTGTGGAAAAGTCGGGCGCGTACAAGCGGGACAAGGCATACTCGTTTCCTAAGAAATCCCCTACGCATATCAGCGCCGTTTTACGGATGCCGTCGGCGCTTTCCGCAAGGGTTCCCACTGTACAGTGCACGATTTTTTCGTCCTTCCAGCTTGCCTTGTACACGATGGCGGCCGGGGTTTCCGGCGCGTATCCGCCCGAAACAAGGTCGTTTGCTACCGATTCCAGCAACGCCGCGCTTAGAAACAGCACCATGCTTGCCTGATGCGCCGCCAGCGCCCGGATCGTCTCGCTTTCCGGTACAGGCGTTTTGCCCGGCGCCCTGGTCAGAATGACGGTTTGCGACACGCCGGGCAGGGTATATTCGGCTTTCAATGACGCGGCGGCGGCGCTAAAACTGGATACGCCCGGGCAAAGTTCGTAGTCGATACCCAGCGCGGTCAGTCTGTCCATCTGTTCCCGAATCGCGCCGTACAGGCTCGGATCGCCGGTATGCAGCCGCACCACGGATTTCCCCATACCGACGGCGGCTTCGATGCTATGGATCACTTCATCCAGCGTCATTGTTGCGCTATTATACAGCACACAGCCTTGCCTGGTATAAGTCAGCAGTTCAGGATTCACCAGCGAACCGGCGTAGATCACCACGTCGGCATTTTCTAGAAGCGACTTACCCCGTAAGGTTAATAAATCCACCGCGCCGGGGCCTGCGCCGACAAAATGCACGGTATTCATATCGAAAAAATCTCCTCCCTATTCTCACCCATTCCGCGAAAGCAAATCACATGGACAGAGAGATTCGCCGCAACGCGCCTTTGGAGCGTATCGAGAATTCTATCCCGGAGCAGTTGAATGGCTTTTTCCATCAGTCCCGCGTCCCGTAAACAATCCAACGCGGCGTCGGTACTCACTTGATTTCGGATTTGATGCAGGAGCGGGAGAGACGCGCCCGCATCCAGCGCGCAGGCGATCAGGGTTTCCATCCGCCCGTCCCCGTGACCGGAGTGCGTATTGGTGATACCGATGCCCAATTTTACGAGCTTGCCGATATGCCCGATCAGTAAGGCATGGGTAAAGCCTTTTTCGGCCGCGGCGGATAAGGTTTCGCCGATAAAATTAGCGCACTTGACATGAGATTCTAAGCTTAGTTTCAATATGTCCCGCGCAAACGACTCCCCATAGTTGCCGATGGTCAGCACCACATCGCGATGCCCGGCTTCATATAAGAGGCTTAATTCGGCGCGGATGGTATCAGCCGCAGCGGCTTCGCTCATAGGCTCCACTATGCCGGTGGTTCCCAGGACAGACAGCCCGCCTTCGATGCCCATACGCGGGTTAAAGGTCCTTTTGGCGATTTCCTCGCCGCCCGGAATGGAGATGACCACCGATAAGCCGCCCGTATACCCGTACTTACGGCATACCGCCTCGCATTCCTCACGGATATGCCTGCGTGGAACAGTATTGATGGCATACGCGCCGACAGGCTGGTCAAGGCCTGGTTTTGTTACGCGCCCGACGCCCGCGCCTCCCCTTATCTCCATACCGCCGTCTATTTTCGATACATAGGCATATACCCGGCAGCCGTTGGTCACATCGGGATCGTCGCCGCTGTCTTTTTGTATGGCGCAGGAAGCGGAATCCGGCGTAAACGCAGCGTCCAGCACGTCCAGAGTCAGGACGGTACCACCCGGCGTCATAAGCATGACCGTATCATAATGGGTTTGCGCCAACAACATGACCGTCGCCGCTTTCGCGGCAGCGGCGGCGCAGCTCCCGGTGGTGTACCCCCGGCGCAGCAGTTTTCCCCCGACTAAACGTACTTCCATTTAATAAGCCTCCGATTTACAAGCCTCCGAATAATTGTCCGTATACCCCTTCCGGCAAGTCATACAAGCGGCTAATGATTTCATTGGTGAAAATAGAATCCGGCGTATCATGATATAATATGTAACCGTCTTTGACACACATCACCACATCAGAAACCCGCTTGGCATAGGGCAATTCATGCAGCGACATAACGACGGTTACGCCCCGTTCGGTCGCCATATGGCGTAAGATATCCAGAATCTCAATGGCATAGCGTATATCTAAATACGATGTTGGTTCGTCAAGAACAAGGATTTCCGGTTCCTGACAGATTGCCCGCGCCAGCAGGATTCGTTGAAGCTGGCCGTCGCTTACTTCCGAAAAACTGCGGTGTTTTAGTTCAAGCGCATGGACCAGTCGCAAGGCTTCATCGATTTTTTCCCTATCTGTTGCGGATAGGATTCCCAACATACCGGTGTACGGATAGCGGCCAACAGCCACAACATCCCCGCAGGTCATCAGTTCGGGGTTGGGCCGCTCCGTCAGCACCACCGCCGCTTGACGGGACATTTCCCGGGAACTGATATCGGCTATCGAATGATCGCCAATACGGACAAGGCCGTCGATTAGTTTCAGTTGCCTGGTAATGCTTTTGAGAATGGTGGACTTCCCTGAACCGTTCGGCCCGATCAAGCTGAGGATTTGTCCCTTTTGAATGCGGGCTTCGATATGCCGCACTACGGGTTTGCCATTATAGCCTACCGTGAGTTGTTCGGTTTGAAAAAAGTATTCCATATCAGTCGCCTCTCGCCTTCCTCGCCATAATGTAGATCACTACAGGCGCGCCAAATAGCGAACTGACCGAACTGATGCTCATTTCTATCGGTGCATAAAGGGTGCGGGCGAGTAAATCGCATCCCAAACAAAACACCGCGCCGCCGAGAAAGCAAAGAGGAATCACGATGATCGGTTTTGCCGTTTTTGCGAAAGCTTTAACGAGATGGGGGACGGCTACCCCCACGAAGGATACCGGCCCCGCGAAAGCCGTCACGCAGGCGCAGAGGATGCTCGACAGCAGCACAAGCAGAATGCGAAATACTTTGATGTTTACGCCTACGCTCTGCGCATAGTTCTCTCCAAGTTGAAACGCGCCAATGGGTTTCGACAATAAAAATACGAATGCCGATGAAATAGACACGACGAAGACCATCACCCGGACGTCATTCCAGGAGGTTCCCGAAAAACTGCCCTGGGACCAGTAGTGCAGATTAATAATGCTCTCATCGCTGGCGAAGGTGACCACGAAATCGGTAATCGCCGAGCAAATATAACCGATCATGATGCCGCTGATAATCAATACCGACGCGCGTTTGACCCGGCGCGCGATCAGCAGTACGAAGCCCATCGACAACATGGCGCCCACAAACGCCGAGGCAATCATCATGGCAGAGTTTACCGTGCCGCGCCAGCTCAAAACAAAAACCATGGTTAAGGCGACAGTCAGCTTTGCGCCGGAGGAAATACCCAACACAAAGGGCCCGGCGATGGGGTTGTTAAAAAAGGTTTGCAGCAGAAAGCCGGACAAAGCCAGCGCCCCGCCCAAAAAGATACCGGCCGCTATGCGCGGAAACCGTACCTTCCATAGAATGTCGTGTTCTGTCGTTCCGGAGACAAATACATCGCTTATCGAAGTTTTCACGCTGCCTATCCCGATATTGAGCATAAGCAAAACGGCAAAAAACAACAAAAGTGCGAGGGCTACAAGAATATAACGCGCATGCCGTATGTCCTGTTGCATGACCCGGATTTCCTTCCTGTTCTCACCGTAATTTATAAAAAAAGTTGAGTTGGTTTACCTCACTCATGTCCTCTGTTACGATCCGGTTCAAATCCGAAATCATCAGGCCAAACGCTGTCGTCTCCTGAAAGAGATTTTTGCTTGTACACCAAACGTCGCCGTTTTGCACAGCTTTGAAATCGGCAAGCAAGTGGCTCTTTGCCAACAATTCTGCTATTGTGTGTATCTCGCCGTCGATCGAACTGTTGTAGATAACGACGTCGGCGTCTTTCGCCCCGGCGTAAAACTGTTCCATTTCCAGGTTGACCGAACCGGTTGCGACGTTCGCGTTGCCTATGTCGTCGAATACATACTTACCGCCTGCCAGTTCTATCATTTTCACCACATAATCGCCGCTTTTGCGCGCCACGGCGTTACCGGTCGAACTAATGTAGAAAAACGCAATCGTTTTCCCTGTGCTTTCCGGGGGGATATCGTTTAAAAAGGCCGCCTGTTCGTTAAACAACTGATCCGCCAATTCCGCTTTCCCGCAAAGCAGACCGTAGAGTTTCATCCATTCCGTCCGTCCCAGCGGATGGATCTCATAGCTAGAACGCTCCATCATGACGGGGATACCCAACGTTTCCAGTTTTTCCCTGACCTCCGGGTTATGATTGATCATGGTGGATTCGATGGCAAGGCGGCAGTTTTTCGCCATCAGCATTTCGTAATCCGGCGCGCTGTATTTACCGGCGTAGACAATGTCGCCCCGATTCATCGACGCCCTCGCGTTCTCAACGTACCAACCGTCTGCTTTCGTCCCGGACATGGATATATGCGCCAGCGCGTCTAAAGCGTCGAAAAGGCACATCGCGGAAGTAGCGGCGAGATAAATGTTTTCTACCGGCTGACGCAGAATCGTTATATCCTCGTCCATGTGCATCGATGGTTCCTGTCCTTCCGGCACAAGCAAAAAACGCCCGCTATTTTGGATCGAGATTAGAGAACAGCCGTCGGTAAGATAGTCCACGCTAAACTGCTGCGCGTACCGGAGTTCCATGCTTCCCGCGATTTCCGGATCACCGAAGCCCTTTGCGCTGTTCTCTGCCGCACAGCCAGGCAGGCAAAGCAGTATACTCAAAAACAGCAGGATCAATAACAGCGGTATTCTTTTGAACATATCACTTGATCGACGCCGAATCAAAATGCAGGACATATTCAATCTCCTTGGGTTCGCTCATAGCGACTGTGCAGGCGATGATCGGCATGTCCGTATCCAACAGGACCGGGATTGCAAAGGCCGCGTTACCCTCCGTATTCATGGGCAAATAGGTTACCCCGCTCACGATCATATACGTGTAATTCGGGCTGCTCCATACGACTTGCGCGATATTGCTACCGTTCTCGTAGAATAATGTCGCAGGCGAGTCGATCGTCGCTTTGCCAGAGCCGCCCGTCATAACGACGTCGATTTGACAGGGAAGAAAGGCGTCGGGCGAAATGCTGGCGGATTGGAATTCTGCTATGTGGTCGAACCAATTGCCGCTTCTGGATCCGTGCCCCGCAAAGTCGAGCTTTCTGTCCAAGGCTTCCAGAGGGATAGTATATACGTTGTGTCCATCGTCAAGGACAGGCGTATACGCGTTGCTTTCGTTGGCTTGCGCTTGATCGAGCATTCCCCAATACACCATATCAAAGCCCACGGCGCTCATGGTGGCGACGGCGGTCATAGCGGTATCCTCCACGATCAGTTGGCAGTCTACAAATTTGAACATAGCGGAGTTGGTATCCACCTCTATCGCGTAGGTTCCGTTTCGGATTCTCGCCGCGGTAACACCGGCAGCCGTAGCTGCCGGTGTTACTGCAAGGTCGCCTGCGTCGAGCGCGTCTTGCACATGATTGATGAAAAGGTCCTGGATGGCTTTGACCTGTCCGAAGCCTTCGATGACGCTTACGACCGCATATCCCTCTTCTTCGAGTATGGTTTTCCACGAATCTTCCTCATCGCCCGCCATATCGTTATTCGCATGGTCTCCGGCGACAATCATCATCGGACGCAGGACGACTCTTTCCGCTCCCATTTCTTCTAATAATTCTTGCACATCCTCGATTTCGGGGTATCCCTCGACTGTGCCGACAAGGTGATCGGCGTATCCCTTGGCGTGCAGTACATCCTGCATTTTCTTGTATGTCGTGTTGGATGCATGGGAGGTCCCGTGACCCATCCAGACGATAGCGGTTCCGTCTGCCTTAAATCCGGTTGTCTCAGCCGCCATGACGCCGGCAACCACATCGTAGTCGTCATCGTCCGCAAGGAGCCATTTGCCGATTCGGAAGCTCTCAAACTTATCGGCGAAGGGCATTACCTCTTTGATTACATCTTCATACTCCCAGCCGTTCATTACCGTCGTCGGCTGAATGACGACCTCTTTCACCTTATCCAGCAAGAGCCTGTTCATGGCGTCTTCTACAGTGTCGATCCGCAACCCATCCCGCGCGGCCAGTTTATCGATGATGATCTGACTGGTGAACGCCCGGCGGATCTGATAATCGGGATACGCTTCCCGGATAGCGGCTTCGATGCCGCCGATGGTCAGGCTGCGGCTCTGGTTGAAGCTGGTACCGAAGCTGACCACAAGGATGACCTTATCTGCGGGCGTGGTGTTGACGATGCCGTCGGCTGCGGAGACGCCTTCCTCATAGCCTTCGTCGTCGTTTGCTTCAGGCGCGTTTTCTTCCATACCGGAGGGCGAGCCTGATGCATCGTTTTCGTCGTCGTTTGTTTCAAGCGCCCTTGCTTCCGCACCGGAAGGCGGGCTTGTGTTGTTGGATTGGCTATTGTTGTCTGCGCAACCGGCAAAGAGAGATACAAGTAAAAGCATCGCCAATAAAAGTGACAGGAATTTGGCAGTTTTCATGTCTGATTTCCCTTTCCTTCCTCAACAACTTGTCTTTCATTGTAGTTCATTAAGCGTAAACGACTAAGATGAGCTTCGCCCATAACCCAAATGGCGAAGCCTTAGGTGAATGTTACATGGGACGCTGTCCCATACCCTGTCGGCATTCGCGCGCATGTCGCTCATGCCTTCCGCTTCGCGGCGCTGCGTTACCGCAGCGTTATCAACTGACACTTTTGACTTCTTGTTTTAAATTGATGCCTTTAGGGTGTCAGTTATTAACCGGCTGGACATTTTGTTGCTCATCGGGTTAAGGAACAAAAAACGCGCAGACGCCAATAAAGCATCTCCGCATCCGATTCCACGCGAAGTAACCAATGCCTATACGCGTAGGCTTGGCAACTATCAAAGCCGGTCTCCTGACTCTCGCGCTCGTGGCCTGCTCCACAATCCGTTATTCTGCCTTACCATGTTTCCACAGTGGCTGGCTTTCGTCAACGAATAAGGGATACGCGCCTACAGTGGCGGTACCGTGCGGTTAGACTCATAAGGTCTTCCGCGTTCCCAGTTAATCCGGGCGGCAGCCTCCTTTCCATTTCATCCCGATGAAAAATACATAAGCCGCCTGAACACTTTGACAGTATTTTCTTTTGTAAAGTGTGCGTTGCAGTCAATTATTCAACACACACCAGTATGCTACACTATTGAATTGACAAAGTCAATGAAGGTATTTCAAGTCGTGAAGGTATTTCAAGTCGATGTTTTCAAGTCGATTGACGTTTGTTTTCAACGCGACTAACATTTGTGGTATAGTGGTTCTACAATACAGAAAGACGGGGTGGAGCGAAAATGCATACTGTGCTTGACAGCTTGACAGTGAAAACAATCGGAATGGACGCCGGCGCCAGCGTTGTCGGCATCGCCGCTTCAAGCGACTTTCAATTCGCGCCGGACGGCTTTAAACCCACGGATGTACTGGAAGGCTGCCGCGCAATCTGCCCTCATCGTTTTGGCATATCGGAATAATATGTACGCAAATGAACTGCAAATAATTTGTAAAAAAGGAGATGGAAGAGTATGGGAGCCGATTTTTATGGATATTATGTTCCTTATCAAGAAGATAAAAACAAAGCTTTACAGGAACTGAGACTGAGGGAGTTTGAAGCGGGGCGTTACAGAGCGGCTTTGGCGGAGCATGACATCAGCGACGTATATGACCCCGATAAAAGCCCTATTATAGACGACGTAGCAAACGAGCCTGCGCCGGGTAAAATTCATGAGAGCATTGAAGAAGCGCTTGAAGATGAATGGGCACAAGAAGAGGGGACAGCCTCCATACTGGATCTGCAAGAAGTGTCAGACAGAAAAGATATGTGTGTTGCCCACTTACCTACGAAAGAAGAGCTGATCGAATATTTCGGCACAGAAAGACCGAATCGAGAGCAAATAGAAGAAGGAGTATGGGAGTACAGCGACTACCTTGCCGATCTCATCGGGGTAAGGGGGATTGGATTTTGTGTTACTGTGTACAAAGACGAAGTGGCAAGTGAACTGTTTTTTGGCGGATGGTCGATTGACTAGCCGTGGCGAAAACGATAGGGGCGCTTTGTTAGAGGCGCTTAAGCAAGGTGAACTTTACTATGATCGTTAAGAAAACAATGGGCCTTATGCTTGTACTAGGCCTCACATTGTCGGGCTGCGGCATTCATCGACAATCCGGCAATGATCGACAGCCCGACGGCTTTGTGTCGGGAATTCAGGGAAATAGCGATGCGGTATCTGAGCAGCCTGCTGCGCATGATCTAATTGGCAATCCTGATTCTTCAGAGGAGGATATGCTTTACTTTGTCGAAGAAATAAAGCAAATTGCCCATATCGCCATTCGCAGTCAAAACTATTCTTACAGATTGGAATCCGTTGAACTCGTCGGCAAAGAGCTGCAAAACCTCCTGACCTATGATTTCGCGGATAGGATAAATAACGATACCTTTCATGATGATGATTTTTCGGTAACCATTACGACGTATCCGCTGAAACGAGGGCATGCCCTGCAGACAATCCGATATGCGATCAAAAACAACGACGCCCAACCTCCGATCGAAGAAAGTCGCTATTTTCTGCGGTATGTGGGCGACACTTCCCAATTCAGCACAATCGAACGTGGTGATCCGGGCGAGCAGTTTTATGTATTCGAAAACAGCGACGGATGCTTTGCGTTCTCTGTTTGGCCGGGAGATGAAAAAAGGACCTATAGCACAACGAATACGTTTTCTGAATATTATGCGGAAGTTTTTTCACTGATAGACGATGGCTTTTCTATTAAGCGCATCGTACTTCCTCTGCTGGTCGACTCCAGCAATACCCTTCAGCTCAGACAAAGCGGAGAAACGATAATAGCCGGTCTTGCCTATGGATATACTATGCAAAACCAGCCGGAAGTCGTATTTGATAGCGCATCGATCGAGTTCAAGGCGCCTGATGGCGTGGCGCTAAGCGAAGCGGTGGAGTATACCATGCCCGGATTGCTGCTTGGCTTAAGTGATTCAAGAGGCAATATCCGCACATTGTTTATCCGTAAGAAAGGCGAGCGGATACAGGCGGATACCTACTTCGGGCAAATCCTCTTTCCGCGAAAAGGCGAGTTGTTTTCCTTGGAGCATTTTGTGTTGGATGAAGTATATGAAGAGGAGGATGGAGCAGAGAGGCCCTATCCGGCAGGAAAAACCGACGTCCGAAAGCTGGCCTGCGTCCCGCTTGGTAGTGACGTGCCGGCAGACTATATAGCTGAGATCGATGGTGAATGGTGGAGCTATCGTGAGAGTATGGATATCCCCCTTTATATCGGAGAAGACTACGTTTGCTATATCGAGCAAGCCTGGTTCTCCGGAGGCGGTTCATTCAGCGTGAGTCCTTCCATAATCAGATTCGACAAGATCGATAACCTGCAGCACTACACTTTAGCCGACATCTTGATACCGGATTTTCCGGAATCGACGCTGGGGGATTTGGTTTTCGGTACAAAAGCGGAGGAGTATTATCAGTCCGATAACACTAGCTATGGCGGGAGTATAAAACCGTATATTGATTTCAAGCAATTATCCATCGCGCGGAACCTAGGCAAATGGAGCCTTATGCTCCCGGTCATGCAGGAGTATTATCATCCGGGGAACGGCAGTTTTTCCAATTGGATAGACAGTTTCGCGGTATATCGTAACGATGTTCCCGAATTCTTGGCTTCTCACGAGGAACCCTTGGCATTATCAGGCGGATGGAACGATTGGTATGCGAAAGACCTGTTTCGGTTTCCGGGAAGCGACGCCATATTAGTGCTGCATGACTATATCATCGGCGTCAGGGGACAGAGAAATGACAGCTATACTTATGATCGTGAAAGTAACGACCTGGAGATTCCCGTTTCATTCGACGAATACATTGTTTCTATCTATTTTGCCGATGGGCTAGAACTAGAATATTGGAAAGACGCGCTGGCAAGCATTGACCGCTGAAACGTTCATCATGTACTGAGAAACGCTGTGGCCTATATATAGATGATGTATAATCAGAGATAAGCGCAAGGATGGAAAATGCGGAAATTATCATTTAATCAAGGAGGTAGGTATAAATGGTGTTAATTACTTGTCCCGAATGTGGAAGGAGGATAAGCAGTGCGGCAGAAAAATGTCCTGGTTGCGGTTATCCGATAGGAGCAATACTTGGGAATAAAATAGCGTTAGCTGAAGCTAACGCCAAAACGAAAGCAGATGCTCAGAAAAAAGCAAAAGAAAAAATCGAACAGGAACGTCGTAGCAAAGGCTTATGCCCGGGATGCGGGAGCTCAAAAGAAAATTGGGAAACGAGATACAGTTCTGGCGGGATTGATACCGTCAGTAATATTTATTGCCTTAAATGTGGTAGATTTATTGAAACACGTTATCCTGAAGGATATACGGGTAAAGGATATAGCTATTAATTGTACCTCCCTGACGGTTTGGACGCGAGATTCATGCTCAGAGGCTTAACAAAAATCGACGAATAATACACATAGAAGATTTGAAAAATTAAAATAAAGTAGCCGAAGCGCAACGGGAGTGACAACGCTATTCAAAGGAACACAACGTAAGCGCCTGGTTGGAAATACCATAAATATCATGGCTATGCGTGGAGAAAAACATGAATAAACAACAATTAGCGGCAAAAATTTGGGAATCCGCCAATAAAATGCGCTCTAAGATAGAAGCCAACGAGTACAAGGACTATATACTTGGATTTATTTTCTACAAGTTTCTGTCCGATAAGGAACTGCAACTGCTTAGAGCGGAGGGAATGACCCCGGAGGAAATCAAGACCCTCACAGAAGAGGATATAGATACAGTCCTTTTCATACAGAATAGGATCGGCTACTTTATGGCGTATAAAGACCTTTTTTCTACATGGCTTGAAAAAGGCCCTACTTTTGGGGTTAGAAGTGTTCTTGAAGCCTTGTCGGCTTTTAACCGCCTGATAAGCGCCGCCCATAAAAAGGTATTCAACAATATTTTTGATACGTTGCAAACCGGCCTAAACAAACTTGGTGATACAGATGCTTCCCGGACAAGAGCGATTAACGACCTTTTGGGACTTATCAAGGATATCCCAATGGATGGGAAACAGGATTACGATGTTTTGGGCTTTATTTATGAATACCTTATCAGCAACTTTGCCGCAAACGCCGGGAAAAAGGCGGGTGAGTTTTACACGCCGCAAGAAGTTTCCCTGCTCATGTCAGAGATAGTTGCGGAGCATGTGAAAGGTTATAAAAAGATAGAGATATACGACCCTACAAGCGGATCGGGTTCCTTGTTGATCAACATCGGGCGCTGCGCGGCGAAACACATTGACGATGAAAACAACATCAAATATTTCGCGCAAGAATTAAAAGTCAACACCTTTAACTTAACCCGCATGAACCTGGTAATGCGGGGCATTTTGCCTGATAACATAGCCGTTCGTAACGGGGATACGTTGGAAGAGGACTGGCCTTACTTTGACGAAAATGACCCGCACGGCACTTACGAGCCCTTATATGTTGACGCGGTGGTATCGAATCCACCGTATTCACAGGCATGGGAGTCAAAAAACAAAGGGGTGGATCCCCGCTATTCCCGCTTTGGGCTTGCCCCTAAGACGAAAGCGGACTTTGCTTTTCTGCTCCATGACCTTTACCATTTGAAGCCGGACGGTATTATGACCATCGTTCTACCGCACGGGGTATTGTTCCGCGGTGATGTAGAGAGCGCAGACGGCGAAGGGAAAATTCGCAAAAACCTGATCGAGCAAAATCACATTGACGCCATTATCGGCTTGCCTCCCAATGTTTTCTTTGGCACGGGTATTGCGACCATTATCATGGTGTTAAGACAGAAGCGTGACAGAGAGGATGTGCTGTTTATTGACGCCTCAAAAGGCTTTGTCAAAGTCGGCAAGAACAATCTTCTCCGCGCCTCTGATATTAAGAAGATAGCGGACACGGTAGCCGCCCGGGTTGAACTTCCGAAGTTTTCCCGCAGGGTAAGCCGTGATGAGATTCGCGGGAACGGCTGGAATTTGAATATCCCCCGCTATGTGGATTCGTCTGACACGCCGGTATCCTGGGATTTATACGCTACCATGTTCGGCGGCATACCGAAGGCCGAACTTGAAGAACTGAAAGCCTATTGGACAGCGTTTCCTGATTTATGGGCAAGCTTGTTCCTTGACGAGGGAACGCCCTTTGTGTCGCTGGCTACAGAGAACGTAAAACAGACGATAATGGACAGCGCAGAGGTAAAGAACTATTTTACCTTTTATTCGCAGATATTTGATGGTTTTGAAACGTATCTAAACGATGCGCTTCTTGGAGGATGGGACAGGCTGAATCTTTCAAAACAGGAAACGCAAATCAGCGAGGATATGTTCAAGCGCCTGGAAAACATACCGCTCATTGACAAATACAAGGCGTATCAAGCCTTCAATGAGGAATGGGTAAAGACTTCCGTGGATCTTGAAATCATGCAGACAGAGGGCTTTGACGCGGTAAAAGCCGTTGACCCCAAGATGGTCATCAAGAAAAATAAAGAAGGGGAATACGAAGCGCAAGACGGCTGGATAGGGCGAGTGATTCCCTTTGATTTGGTGCAATCCACTCTGTTGAAAACGGAAACGGATGCCCTGCGCCAAAAAGAAAATAGAATAGCGGAGATAGCCGCTACCCTTGAAGAAACCTTCGAATCGCTGACCGAGGAAGACAAAGAGGAATACAAAGATGTCTTTAACGAGGATGGCGAATACATCAAATCAGCGGTAACAGCGATTGCTAATAAACTGAAAGCAAAGTATTACGCAGAAGATTCTATTGAGGGAAAGATCTTCTTAGCGAATAAGCTGTTCACCGAAGAAACGGCATTAAAACGGGAAGTAAAGACAGACGAGGCGGCGTTACAGCAGCGCACCAAAGAAACGATCGAGGGAATCAGTGACGAAGAGGCCTTGTCTTTACTGAAAAGGAAGTGGGTTGACCCTATAATCGCCGCCATGAATGAATTACCCCATGAAGTTATCCGTGAACTGTTGACAAAGCTGACGGCTTTAGCGGAAAAGTACGCCCTTACCTATGTGGAGGTTACGGAGAAAATCAGCAAAGCATCGAATGAAGTCGCTGCCCTGATTGATAACCTACGGGGCAACGAGTTTGATATAAAAGGGCTGAGTGAATGGCAGTCGCTCTTGCGGGGTGACAAAGATGGTCAATAAGCAAAATACTCCAGTAGTCCGTTTTGATGGATTTACAAAAGCGTGGGAACAGCGTAGATTAGACGAACTCTGTATTTTATACCCCGGCTTGACATATTCTCCTGTTGATGTTGTCGAAGCTGGTGGTACGTTAGTTTTACGTTCATCTAATGTTAAGGACGGAGAGATTGTTGACGCTGATAATGTTTACGTTGTTTCAACCGTTGTGAATTGCACTAATGTAGAAGTCGGCGATGTAGTCGTTGTGGTAAGGAATGGCTCTCGCAATCTTATTGGAAAACATGGGCAAATTAAGAAAACCATGAAAAACACTGTCGTAGGTGCTTTTATGTCTGGCTTGCGTCCATTACAACCAGAGTTCGCTAATGCGCTTTTAGACACGCCGCACTTTGATTTTGAAATAGCACAGAACTTGGGGGCAACTATAAATCAGATAACTAACGGTATGTTTATGCAAATGTCTTTTATCGTACCAAGTGGTGAAGAAGAACAAGCCTCAATCGGTAATTTCTTCCGCAGCCTTGACGATACTCTCGCCCTCAAAAAACAACAGCACGAAAAAACGCAAAACATCAAAAAAGCGATGCTTGAAAAAATGTTTCCGAAGAAAGGCGCAACTGTGCCTGATATTCGGTTTGATGGGTTTAACGAAGCGTGGGAAGTAAAGCAATTATCCGAGGTTGCTGACATCGTTGGCGGCGGTACACCAAGTACGGCGATACCCGAATACTGGGGCGGTGTAATTGATTGGTATTCACCAGTCGAGATTGGAGCAAATGTATACGCCAACAGCAGTCAGCGGACGCTAACCGAGTTGGGATTATCAAAGTGTTCAGCAACGGTATTACCAGCAAACAGAACAATTTTGTTTACTTCTCGTGCGGGGATTGGTGATATGGCGATTCTTACGAGGGATGCGGCAACCAATCAAGGTTTCCAGTCACTGATTATGAAAAATGGATATGATGTTTACTTTACATATTCTATGGGAGATAAGATTAAAGAATATGCTTTGAGAACGG